>ULYO01058304.1_pt1 | contig 12255 bp, 9 predicted proteins | sample 1962281 | NCBI WGS metagenome assembly ULYO01 (sample SAMEA4835866, study PRJEB28245) | human gut metagenome | biome: gut microbiome; material: fecal sample | place: Denmark | collected 2008 | reverse complement strand
AGCAATAGTCCGGAAAGCTAGAAACTACATAATAACAGTACTAAGATGAAAAGGTGTAACTTCTTGACGTACAAAGCTTTAGGGGGGGTAATTTTGCTCAGGCAAAGTTAGCCCAATATCATCATGTTCTTATCCGCAGGCGAATATTATCTTATTTTTATATGATAATAGTCGCTTTTTTTATGCTTTCTTCCACCGCCTGTTCTAGCGACGAAGAAACAGAAAAATCAGAGGTTTTTCATTACGAAACCACATTTTTAGCCCACGAATGGCAGATTTCAGCCCTTTATCAGCGCGTTGGAAGTATCTTTATCGACGTAAAAGAGGCTCCTTTGTTCTGCCGTTTCACCTCAGATGCTATTTCTTTCTCCGAAACGACGGAAGTGAACCACTTCGACGAAGGCGGTAAAATAACCCAAACTACCACCGAAAATGTTGCTTGCGGTCAGTATACCTATTTAATAAAGGAGAACAAAATACAGATAGATAATCAGATATTCACCATTACGGACAACAACGGGACCCTCGTTCTGCAGAATGAGGACTGGAAACTAGTGCTCGTAGAAAAATAAACATATTATGGCTAAGAAACAAGATACAATCAGCATTGGTTTTGAAGAGAAAATATGGAAGGCTGCCGATATTCTGAGAGGCAACCTCAGCGCTTCGCAATACGAGGGCGTGGTGCTCGGACTCATTTTTCTGAAATACATCAGCGACCGCTTCGAACAGAAGTTCCAGGAGCTGCAGGGCGACGAATACGCCGACCCGGAAGATAAGGACGAATACACTGCCGAGAATATCTTCTTCGTGCCTGCTGAAGCCCGATGGAGCAAGATTAGTGCTGCTGCCCACACACCGGAAATAGGCGTGATAATAGATGAAGCACTTACCGCCATTGAGCGAGAAAACGAAAGTCTGAAGGGCATTCTGCCTAAGAATTTCGCCCGTCCGGAGCTGGATAAGCGTCGTCTGGGTGATGTGGTAGATCTCTTTACGAACATAGAAATGCACGATGCTGGCGAGGAGAAAGACCTGCTGGGCAGAACCTACGAATACTGTCTGCAGCAGTTTGCCAGTCTGGAGGGCAAGAATGGTGGCGAGTTCTATACGCCTTCCTGCATTGTCCGCACGCTGGTAGAGATTCTGGAACCTTACGAGGGTAGAGTCTATGACCCTTGCTGTGGTTCGGGCGGTATGTTTGTGCAGAGCGCCAAGTTTATAGAGCGCCACAAGGGAAACCTGCGCAAAATCAGCATCTACGGTCAGGAGGCAAACCCTGATACGTGGAAGATGGCGCACATGAACCTTGCCATCCGTGGCTTGGATGCGAACCTGGGCAATATCTTTGCCGACACATTCTATGATGACCAGCACCCTACGCTGAAGGCAGATTACATTCTTGCCAATCCTCCTTTCAATCTCAGCGACTGGGGACAGAGTGCGCTTCAGGAAGACGTGCGCTGGCAGTATGGCTTGCCGCCTGCTGGCAACGCCAACTTTGCGTGGATGCAGCACATGATTCACCATCTGGCACCAAACGGAAAGATAGGTTTGGTGCTGGCGAATGGTGCGCTTTCGAGTCAGAGTGGCGGCGAGGGACAGATTCGCCAAGCCATCATCGAAGCCGACCTGGTAGAGGGAATCGTGGCTTTGCCTTCGCAGCTGTTCTACAGCACGGGTATTCCTGTAAGTCTTTGGTTTATCAGCCGCAACAAGGCGCAGAAGGGCAAGACCGTGTTTATCGACGCCCGCAATCTGGGCACGATGGTTACTCGTAAATTGCGCGAACTGATGCCTGATACGGATATTAAAAAAATCTCTGACACCTTCCATGCGTTCCAGCAGGGAACCCTGGAGGATGAAAAGGGCTTCTGTGCCGTATGCACCACTGAGCAGATTGCTGCTCAGGACTTCATCCTGACTCCTGGCAGATACGTAGGAATCGCCGAAGACGAAGGCGACGGAGTGCCTTTCGAGGAGAAAATGACGAATCTCACCGGAGAGCTGAAGCAGCTGTTTGAGGAAAGCAAGAAGCAGGAAGAGGAGATTAGATTGCAGTTGAAGAAAATTGGATGGGAGGTGTAAAGTATGGAGCTTCAAGATATATGTTCATACGTAAAGACAAAAGTGGAGACATCCAACTATTCCATAGAAGACTATATTTCAACTGAAAATATGTTACCTGAAAAGGGTGGAATAACAGTCGCATCTTCTTTTCCAAGTGGTAAAGTAACTGAATTTCAAGAAAATGATATCTTGATTTCAAATATTAGACCATACTTTAAAAAGATATGGAAGGCAGACAGAAGGGGATGTTGCAGTAATGATGTCTTATGTATTAGAGCTAATAATAATGTAGATGCAGAATTTCTATATTATTTATTAAGCCAAGATTTATTTTTTGCTTATGTTATGTCGGGTGCAAATGGAAGTAAAATGCCAAGAGGTGACAAACAGCAAATTATGAATTGGGAAATAGAAATCCCATCAGAGAAAGAAGACCAGCGCCGCATAGCCTCCATCCTTTCTTCTCTCGACCGGAAGATAGAGTTGAACAACAAGATCAATGCTGATTTGGAGGAGATGGCGCAGGCTATTTTCAAGAATTGGTTCGTTGACTTTGAGCCTTTCAAGGATGGTAAGTTCGTGAATAGTGAATTGGGAATGATTCCGGAAGGATGGAAAGTTGGAAGCTTGGGTGATTTTTGCAATGTTTTTACAGGCAAGAAAAATACTAATCAAGCGATAGAAAAAGGCTTATATCCGTTCTTTTCATGTGCTCCAGAACCATTAGCTTCTAACGATGCAATATTTAATGGTAAAGCCATTATTATAGCAGGAAATGGGAGTTATACAGGAAGAACTTCGTTCTATAATGGAGGATTTGATTTGTACCAGCGTACATACGCTTGTACAATTAGAGAACAAGATAAAGAAAATCTTATGATATTCTTTTATCACATGATGAAACAGTTCTTTGAACCTACAAAAATGGGAGGAACAAGAGGGTCATCTATTCCTTATATTGTTATGGGTGACATTACTCAACAAAAATTCCCATATTCTAAGGATTGGTTAATACGATTCTCTAATATTGCAAATTCTATGATGGATAGGAAATTACGTATAGACAAGGAGTCCTCCCGCCTCTCCCTTCTCCGTGATACTCTTCTCCCTCGCTTAATGTCAGGCGAGCTGGAAGTTCCGGAATAAAAAGAGCAACGAAAGAAAATAACGAGAAAGAAAATATAAAATATTAACATTATGGCAGACGACAAGAAATTCACCGAAGACGCATACGAGCAAACGCTCATTGCCCTGTTCCGAGACGAACTCGGCTATGCGTACGAATGTGGCTACGAGGTGGAGCGCGACTATAAGGAGCCCTTCTATCGTGCCGATTTGGTCGCCTTGATGCAACGGCTTAATCCTCAACTGCCAGCCGATGCAATGGATGAAGGAATCAAGCAAATCACCAACATCAGCACCGGTACTTTAGAACAGAACAACGAGCAGTTTACACTCTGGATGCAAAATGGTCTGGAGGTGGGATTCCTGCAAGATGGCGAAGAACGAACAGCCCTGATGAAGCTCATCGACTTCGAACATCCCGAAAGAAACCTCTTCAAGGTGGTGAACCAGTGGAGAGTAGAAGAGTATAAAAACAAGCGCTGCGATATGGTGGTGATGGTCAACGGATTGCCCCTCGTGGTGGTGGAGCTGAAAAGCGCCATCTCTGAAGACGCAACCATCGACGATGCCTACAAGCAGATCAAGAACTATCAGCAGAGCATTCCAAGCCTCTTCAGCTACAACGCCTTCAACGTAATCAGCGACATGAGCGAAACACGTGCCGGAACCATCACCGCCAAGCTGGAACGCTACATGGAATGGAAGACCGTAGACGGTTCATACGAGTCAACCCTCTTTGCCGACTATCGCACCTTCTTCCTCGGCATGTTCCAGCAGCAGCGATTGCTCGACATTCTGCAGAACTTCATCTGCTTCGATAAGAACCAGGGCAAATACGCCAAGATTCTTACCGCCTATCACCAGTACTACGCCGTGGGCAAAGCCCTGCAGCGCACCCGTACCGCAGTGGAAGGCAACGGAAAAATCGGCGTGTTCTGGCACACGCAGGGTTCGGGCAAGAGCCTCTCCATGGTGTTCTACGCCCACCAGCTGGTGCAACGGTTGCCCGAAGTAACCATCGTGGTAGTAACCGACCGCAAGGACCTCGACAACCAGCTCTTCGGTCAGTTCTGCCGCTGCCAAGACTTCCTTCGTCAGGAACCACAGAACGCCCAGAGCCGTGAAGACCTGGGCAATCTGCTGCGCAACCGAAAGAGTGGGGGAATCATCTTCACCACCATTCAGAAGTTTGAAGAAGGCGACTCGGCACTCTCTACCCGCCGCAACATCATCGTGATGACCGATGAGGCGCACCGCTCGCAATACGGCGAGGAGCACTGGGACAACAAGAGTCTGACGATGAAGAAGGGATTCAGCCAGAAGATGAGAGAAGCCCTGCCAGGTGCCTCATTTATCGGCTTCACCGGAACGCCTATCAGCGACCGCGACAGAGACACGGAGGAAGTGTTCGGCAACTACATCGACGTTTACGACATGAGTCAGGCGGTGGACGATGGAGCCACCCGTCCGGTCTATTACGAGAGCCGTGTGGTGAACCTGAACCTCGACGAAGACACGATGAAGCTGCTGAACGATGAGTTCGACAACCTTGCCGATGAGGGAGCCACCGAGGAGCAGATCAGGCAGGCGAAGCAGGAGCATAGCCGGCTGGAAGTGCTCCTGGGTGAAGACGCCACCATCGACACGCTGGTAAAGGACATTGTGAAGCACTACGAGGAGAACCGTGCGCAGGAACTCACCGGCAAGGCAATGATCGTAGCGCTGACCCGAAGCATCGCCATCAAAATCTACCGCAAGATGCTGGAGCTTCGCCCCCAGTGGACGGAGAAGGTAAAGGTAGTGATGAGCGGTTCGAACCAGGACCCCGAAGACTGGCAGCCGATTATCGGCAACGAAGCCTACAAGAAGGAACTGGCAAGAAAATTCAAGGACAACGACGATGAGATGAAAATCGCCATCGTAAGAGACATGTGGCTCACGGGCTTCGATGTTCCGTCGCTCGCCACCATGTACGTATATAAGCCGATGAGCGGCCATAACCTGATGCAGGCAATAGCCCGTGTGAACCGAGTGTTCCCGGGCAAGGAAGGCGGACTGATAGTGGATTACGTAGGCATTGCGCAGGCGCTGAAGAGTGCCATGCAGCAGTACACCAACCGTGACCGCCGCCGCTTCGGAGACCCAGACATCGCCAAGACCGCCCTGGTGAAATGGAAGGAAGAGATGGAAATCTGCCGAGACCAGCTTCATGGTTTCGACTATTCCGGCTTCTTCGAACAGGACAACTCGAAGCGGGCACTCGCTATTACGAGCGGAGCCAACTTCCTGAGTTCTCCAGCCATGGTTCAGCGCAAGAAGAATTTCATGGAGCACAGCAATCTGCTTCACAACGCCACCACGCTCTGCCGTTCGCTCCTGAATGAGCAGCAGAAGGCGGAGGTGTGCTATATGGATGCGCTGCGCGTGATGATGCTCAAACTCTCGCAGAAGGGCAAAATCAGCCGACATGAAATCAACGAGCGCATCGGTGAGCTGCTCCGTCAGAGCGTGAAGACCGACGGAGTCATCAATCTCTTCGGCGACCGCCAGATAGAGTTCTCGCTCTTCGACGACGCCTTCATCCAGGAGGTGAAGAACATGAAGGAGCGCAACCTGGCGGTGGAACTGCTCACCAAACTGATGAAAGAGAAAATCAAGCAGCAGCAGAAGACCAACGTGGTTCAGAGCGACCTCTTCTCCGACATGCTCAGCCAGAGTCTCTCCAACTATCTGAAGGGCTTGCTCACCAACGAGGAAGTGATAGAGGAACTGTTGAAGATGGCTCAGCAGATGAAGCAGGCAGAAGCAGAGGGCAACGACCTGGGACTTTCGCCCGAGGAGAAGGCATTCTATGATGCGCTCTCCACGCCGGAAGGAGTGCGACAGGCTTACTCCGACGAGGAGTTTGTGGCGCTGACCCGGGAACTGACAGAAGTCTTGCACCGCAACCGCACCATCGACTGGAACCGGAAGGAATCGGCGAGGGCGAAGATGCGAGTGATGGTGAAGCGACTGCTCAAGAAGTATAAGTATCCACCAGAGGGTGCAGAAAAGGCGCTGGAAACCGTGATGCGCCAATGCGACCACTGGGCGGATGATGAAGAAAACGTAGTATAAACCCTTTAAAATTTGAAGTAAGAAACAGAAAGTAAACAAGAAAAATAACATATAGATATTGACGCTGATTATCTGCACTTCTACAGTATTTAGAACCTGCAAAATTCAAAAACGACAAGAAGAAGGTGACAGCAAGGCGTCCACTCCTCTACGGCGTGGGCAGTACTTGTTTGTACCTTGTCGTAGGTTCTTGCAGGTACCTTAATACTGGTACTTACAGGGAACCCCATGCCGCTTATTTAAACAACATAACAAATCAAACCTAGAAAAAGAATATGCAGACAGAGGAACAAGATGAGCAACTGACATTGCTGGAAGATAAAGCCGCCCGATTCAAATTCAGCTTTCGCCTTTTGGGCAAAGAAGAAGTGGAAACAAACAAAGAGGAAGTAATAACAGCCTGGAAACTAATCTTGCGTAATTATGTGAGAGATATTTTCGATTTACTGAATTTGTTGAAAGAAAATATTGCATGGTCTTTGCTGGATGATAAGAAAGAGCGATTCTATCAGGTTAAGATAGAATTGGAACCTATACTTACCAACTATAAAGACTATGAAGGAGAAGAAATGCGCAAAATGATCAATGACATCATCCTCATGCTTGATGAGGGATTTCATGGTTTCAGACAATCCTTCATCAGTGAAACCTATTACGAAGACCTGTTCCGGAAGGTACTGAAACGTTATCGTGAGGAAAATGAGGAGAGATTGGAGCTAATCTACATGCAGGACAGCCAGGATGAAGCGCTTATCTATCCTGATGCTACCCAGCTGAAGAATACCATTGTCGTAGAACGGGCTAATATTCTTTTCGCTTGCCGATTCGGACAGGTATTTCACAACAATGGCAGGAATATCAAACTGATTGTTGCATATATTCTGGAACAGAAAGAACAGACCTACAACGATATTTACGATTTTCTCGATAAGTATCTTTCTTATCAGATTGCCAAGGAGCATAGCAGAATGAAGGTTGAAGCCGTATTCAAGAACATCGCATTCAAGGAGAATGTGGATGTAGACAAGCTGATGCTTAAACTTAAAGACTTAATCGAAGACAAAACGCTCAACGCCCAGAAACATTGGTTTATTGTTTATAAGGTTTTCTTCAACAAGAATTGGCTGAAGAAGTCAACTCAGCGTCTTTTCATTGACCAGATCAATTCTGCATTCAGTACCTTACTAAAATGTTCTACGGCCGATTTTCATGAGATAAATTCTTATTTCAAGCAAAATGACTATAATGAATGGACACTTGCTGATTGTGATGCGCCACAATGTTGTGACATTTACAGAGAGATTGCTGACAAGTTGGATGATGAATTTCAAGACGCCAAGTATGCTAAGCCGGGAACGGTGATAAATACAAAAAGAGTGGAAAAGTTCAGATAGTATCCCCCAATAGTATCCCCTAAAAATATAAACTATATCCCCCACATCCCCCAAACGGATTCGTGGAGGATTTTTTTTGCTTTTACGTTTGGAAATCATTATATCTTTGCAGCGTCGAAGAAACAAGACAACGCTGAAATGGTTTGGTGCTCTTGAAAACCTCTTCGTACAATTATATAATATGTATACTCAGATTATGAGAGTGGTGCAGCAGGGCGAGACCTTCGCTGTGCAGAGTCAGAAAAGTGAGAACGGACAGATGATGAAATGCAACATCGTTCTCCAGGAGATGGGCGGTAAGTATGAGAACCAGTACGCTGCGGCAATGCTCGGCAATATGGCCCAGTGTAAGTATGCGGCTGGCGAGCTAGTGGCGGTAACGCTCCGCTTTACTACCCATGAGCACAATGGTCAGGTTTATCAGGATATTCTGGTTACGGACATAGAAAAGGTAAAAGGGTAAAACTTGATATTTTAAAGCTTTTGCCCTTACAGGGCGACAGTTTTGCGTCCATAATAACCCAGGGCGTTGCCCTGGGCTAGGAGCTTCTGCCCTTTCAGGGCGTGTGGGGCATATTTGCAAAAGCTTTTTTTAGTTATTAACTGAGTTGAAACTGAGGAGGATTTTCCATGGTAAAGCGCGCAACAATCCGGATGTTTCTTCTCCTAAAATTCAATTCAGATTATGGTTAAGAAAGTAAACAAGGTTCAGAACAATGCTCAGAATAATGTTCAGAACCAGCAGGTGAATAATAATGACTGCCAGCATGTGCAGTTGGGTGGAATGGCTTACTATGATGCTAAGCAGTATTTCCTCTTCAGTCCCCAGGAATCGGGGGTGAATAAGGTTCCTCGATTCCGTTCGATGGGCGTGGCTCAGCAAATGCCTGACGGAACATTTGATTTCGTGGTTCAGCACCGCCTCAGAACTCAGTCGGAACTGATTAAGAAACTGGCGCATGGTCGTGTGAGCAAGACAAAGGATGGTGCTGTTCAGCTTACCTTGAAGGTGTTCTGCCATGAGGGAATCAACATCTCCCAAACGCTGGCTGTTGAGGCTGCTGAAGGTGCTGATGCTGTATTGGATTACCAACTGAAACATTAGGATGTTTTGTATTCAACTTAAAAACGATAAGTAAGAAACAGACAGATGAGTTGTTATTTAATTAAGGTGGAGAACGGGCACAAGGTTGCCCGCTCCATCACTTCGGAAGAAGAGTATAAGCAGCTGCGTGGAAGCAACGAGCAGAAGGCGAATCTTCGTCTGGCTCGTGCCGGAAACGATGCTGCGAAACGGAGACTGGTGCAGTTTAACTACTCCGGCCACTATCCGCAAGGCGTGGTGAAGGGAATGAAACTGCCCAGCGGTGCTTTCGGATTTGATATGGATGAGCCGGAGGCTTTTGCCAAGGCTGCCAAGCTGCTGCTGAAGGAACCGGACAAGTACGGACTGCTGATGCTGGAACGCAGCGCACGACAAGGCGGACATGCGGTGTTTGAACGTGAGAAGGGCAAGACGGTTCTGGAGAATCAGGTACGAATTGCTACGATGCTCAAGTGTGAAATGGATACTTCGGCTCACGACATCAATCGGGTTTATTTCACGACCACATCGGATGACGAAGACCTGCTCTTTCTTTCGCCACGGCTCTTCAAGGATGAATACGATGAGGCTGCCGTGGCTGCTGAAGGGAAAGTGCTGGAAGAGCGTGAAAGATACGGAAACGAGGAACTGTCGGAAGGGGCGCACAAGGCAAACAAGCATTATGAGCCCTGGAAGGAAGAATTCAAGAAGGATTCTCAAGGGGTTTTTAAGGGTCAGGAATTAAAGAATTCGAGAATTTCTACTTCTGCTGCTTCATCCGCTTCTGCTTCATCCGCTTCGACTCCCTCCGTCTCTCAGGACAATTATCTTGGGATTCCTTATGGGGAAATCATTAAGAAGTGGTGGCAGATGTATAATGATGGGCAGGAGCCGATGCGCTCCAACCGCAATACGCTGACTTTTGAGCTGGCTGTAAACCTGCGCCACATCTGTGGTTTTGACCGCAATCAGCTGGCTCAGATTATTCCCTGCTACGATGGGTTTCCCGAACAGGAAAAGATAGCTTGCATCAACTCGGCATTGAACGAGAAAATCACGCAAATGCCTAAGCGACTGAAGGATGTGCTCTCTGCCATCCGTCAGGAACGAATGAAGCAGGGAAATGCGGGTGGTGGTTCGGCGGCTGACAATGAGGCGCTGGTAAATGCGCTGGACGAGGCTAACGCCAAGGACGATCTGTTCTATTATAATGCGCTGCCTAAGTTGCCGCAAGGCATTCGGGATTCCATCAGCGCAGTGGGTCCGGCACTGGCACTGCCTGTAATCACAGCCATCTGTCCTGCCATCGGAATGCTCGCAACGGGCGTGAAGGTTTCCGTTCACGGCAAGATGAACTCACTCAACCTCATCTCCTACATCGCCGGTGATTTTGCATCTGGCAAGGGAAGTATTGACCCCGTGATTGACGCATGGACTTCGGAAGTGAAGGAAATGGACAAAATGTATCAGCAGAAGGAGGATGAATGGCGAGCCAAGAAACGTGCAGCCAAGAACAAGAAGGAGCAGCCGGAAGAGCCGAAACTGCCTGTAAGATGCTTGACACTGAACAATACGGTGGCGAATCTGGCTGAACGACTGGCTAACACAGAAGGCAAGCACGCCTTCTCGTTTACTCCGGAAGCTGACACCGTAGCGCAGAAGTGGAAATCGGCGATGAGCGACTTTTCCGTTATGTTGAGACAGGCTTACGACGGAACAAGCTACGAGCGTGAAGCAAGAAGTGCGGATGCAGTGAATGTTCATATAGACAGACTGTTATGGAACGTGGTGATGTGCGGCACTCCTGATGCGCTCTATCGAGTGGTAAGCAATTATACGGATGGTTTCCAGAGCCGTATCATCGTGGCAAAAACGCCCGATAATACCTTCACTCCACTTTCTGACAACATGTATGTGATGAACGAACGCCAGCGCGACCGCATTATTCAGATTGCTCATCTTCTGCCTTTGCTGACCGGTGAGGTGGTTCTGCCCAAGCTGGAGGATAAGGGTAGGGAATGGCTGGAACAGATAAGACTGGAAACGATGAAAAATGACGACAAGGTGAAAGCCCGCCAGCGTTTCCGTATCTGTCCAACCACCATGCGAATGATGACCTGCATCATGCTCTGCAAGGTTCTGGAAACGCTGATTCAGAAGCATGGATTCAATGGAGCCGAGAAACAGCTGAAGGAGTCACCTGATTTGTGGAAGGGAATGCTCGTAAAGACGCAGACACCAACCATGCTCGAAACCTTCAATATCCTGGCAGATTATCAGTTGGATAATGCACTCTACTTCTTCCGTAGTCGCATAGAGGATGCGTTCTCATCCAAGAATTATTGCAGTCAGTCGCCCTACGATCGTACACATAGAGGTAAGAATGATTCCATCTTCGAACGTCTTGACGTAACTTTCACCTTTGAGCAGGCAGAGCAGCAGAGTGTTGCCGTAAAGGGCGCAACTGCTACCCATGAGACGGTAAGGCAGATGCTGAAGAATTGGAAGCGTCAAGGTTTGATCAGTATTTTACCAGACAAGCGTTATCAGAAAGTTACTTCTATCATATAAAATCCGGTCATTTCCGGTCATGGTCATTTCCGGTCATTTTGGTTTTCGGTTCTTAAATCAGCCTTAATGGCCGGCCTTGATCCAATTATTCATTATTCATTATTCATTGTAAATTATCATGAACATTTGTATATTTCGCCGCCGTTTCACTCCATGGGGAGTTGATGGCACAATGGTCATTAACGGTAAGTTTTTCTGCGGAACATTGGAGCGCCCTCAGAGCTATCTGAAAGCTGATGCTTACAGACTGGCACTTGTGCCGGTTTCCAACCCGAAGTTTCTGAGGGATGATGAGAAGAGCAGAATCATGCCTGTCATTCTGAAGGAAAACGGCAGAGCTCCGAAGTCTGTTATCCGCAAGCCGTTCTTCGTTCCAGGCAATGGCCCTTATAAATTAATGTATGGCAGCATCATTCTGGGCAGATCCTACATTTCGGGACTTGTGCTTCATTCTGAGGAATACTTCTCGGAGTTTTGCGAGAAGGTGGATGAAGCAGTCAGGAACAGGGAGCACATCACGCTCGTTATCAGAGACTGGGGCTTTGATGCGATTCCGCTTAAGTATTTATCACCTTTCAAATCATCCGTAAAATCATTATCATGCGTAAGATAAAGGAAATCATCATTCATTGCAGTGCGACCAAGGAAGGTCGCAACTTCACCATAGCGGATATTGACCGCTGGCACCGCGAGCGCGGACTGCGCTGCATAGGTTATCATTTCGTGATTTATCGTGACGGCAGCATTCATGTAGGCCGAGCGATAGAGGAGGTTGGCGCCCATTGCAAGGGCCATAATTCCATCAGTATAGGCATTTGCTACATCGGCGGTTTATCAAAGAAAGGCAAGCCGAAGGATACAAGAACCCGAGACCAGAAAGCGGCAATGCGCTCG
>ULYO01032751.1_pt1 | contig 12688 bp, 13 predicted proteins | sample 1962281 | NCBI WGS metagenome assembly ULYO01 (sample SAMEA4835866, study PRJEB28245) | human gut metagenome | biome: gut microbiome; material: fecal sample | place: Denmark | collected 2008 | reverse complement strand
CGTCCGATCTGCGCAACTCCCATATTATCGTAGAGATACATTTTCATTACCTCAGTCTGCAGCGGAGTCAGCTCCTTTTCGATGATTTCTTCAACAATTTTTGCCGTTGTGACGTTGCGAACTCTGAAAACAAATTCGTCAAGACATTCCAAAGCTTCATCCTCCGACAAATCGCCGAGCTTCATACATCGCAAGGCGGTTCTGGCCTCCTCAACGGATATGATTTTTTCGGAAAAAGTGTTCATATTATCCTCCCGATAGTTTTATTTTCGGTTTTGTTCAACCGACACACCAATAATAATTCCAAAAAATCTTTTTTACTCAAAACAGAGCTTTTTCGGTTTTTTCCGCCCTGCGGCGACCTTTTCTGACATAAAAAAACAGCACACCCGAAGATGTGCTGAAATAATATTATTAAATTGTCAAATAGTTTCCATTGTCTTTGCGATATCGGCTTCGCATGAGCGCATAGCTTCAATCGTCTTTTCCCAAAGCGTCGGAAGCTCCCATCCGAGCATTTCCGCACCCTTTTCTATGACGTCACGGGAACAGCCTGCGGCAAATTTCTTGTCCTTATATTTCTTTTTGAGGCTCTTGACCTCCATATCCATAACGCTCTTTGACGGTCTCATAAGCGCCGCCGCGCCGATAAGACCCGTAAGCTCGTCCGTTGCGTAAAGCACCTTTTCCATCTCATGCTCCGGCTTGATATCAACCGTCAGATCATAGCCGTGGGAGCAAATTGCACGGATCATGTCCTCGCCGACCCCCGCCTCTCGAAGAAGCTCGGGAGCCTTGATGCAATGCGCTTCGGGATACTTCTCAAAATCTATATCATGAAGCAACCCGACAATGCCCCAGAATTCCGCATCATCGCCGTAGCCGAGGTCGTTTGCGTACCATCTCATAACACCCTCAACGGTCAGACCGTGCTGAATGTGAAATTTTTCGCTGTTGTACTTTCTCAGAAGTTCAAAGGCTTCATCTCTTGTGATATTGCTTTTCATGCATTAACACCTCTTAAAAACAATGATTTAACGGTATTATACACCAGCTCGGTCAGCTTTTGCAAGCCGAGAGACGGAATAAATTTAAGTATTATTTTAAGAATAGCGTCCTGCGGCAAATCGGTATCGACAATCGGATTTTCGCTGTCGAAGTCAACTTTATCTCCGTTGATTATTGTAAAGTCAAATGTCCTTGAACCGAACGGCGTAGCCGCCCCGACCTGAACGTAATTGACCGTCACCTGTGTTTTGACCCCGGAAGCATTCGGGATATCGCCTGTGAACGGAATCTCAATTCTTCCCCCGACCGGAATTTCTGTCATAAAGCTTTTATCAATCTTTATATCCATACCGTTGCAAGAAACAGATACAATTCTCAAATCATATTTCTTTGAACAATTTTCGATTATCAAGGCGTTATCGCTGTCCGAAACATAACCCTCAACATTGTTATTGAACTTTGCAAAAACCGACTGACAGCGGTTTGTATCTGCATGGAACTGAGGAAATTCGGGATAGGTATAAACATCGGCACGCTCGTCATTATACATAAGGGTTGTGATAAGCTCCGTATTGTAATCACTCTTTATCGTCATTCCGTGATAAAAACCGTCAATAAACCATGTGTATTCGGGCAGATAAGACGTCGAAGCATCAATCTCCATTGACGGCGAAAGGTGGCTGTGAGCTTCATCGTCACAAACCGTGCCAAGCGTCTTATAGCCATTATTGAATCTTTTGCCGTAAGGTGCGCATGTTGCACCGGTTGAGGACGAAGTGGGAATTATCGCATCGCCTGTTGTCTTGTATCCGGTAATATCCCTGTTGCCCGTTCCGGCAATTATATAAACATTTATTCCGGCATCAACGCACGCCCGAAGCCTCTGCGTCATACTCGGATAGATTTCGTGATGAAAGCGGTCTGTTCTTTCTATCAGATCGGCAGAAGCATTGATGTCAAGATAGCTGTCACGAATTTTGTCATACTCCTCATAGGGGACAAAATCCCACATGCTGCCCCAAAACTCCATAATATGATGTGCATAGGGAAGAAAATAATGAAGAATATCATCAATAAAATCAAGATTCTCATTTGCAAGCAGCCAGTGATAGTCATTCTCAAACATCATACCGTTTTCGATGAAATAAAGAAGATTTTCCTCGTCAAACTTTATGTCACCCGTGAAAAATCCGTATGCAATAGAAGCTCCGCCGATGGCGGGAACGGTCAGCAAAACGTTATTGAGCTTGTCAGCTTTCTTTTCTCCGTAAAGATTGAGAAATGTCGCTCCGACCTGTCCGCCGTGGCTGACGCAATAAAGATTAACCTTTTCCGCACCCGTGTATTCGAGCACGCTGTCAATATATTTGTCAAGGTCAGCGGCGCACTTTTCAACATTCATTCTGAAATCGGTGCTGAAATTAAAAATATAATCGTTCCAATCCTCGCCGATATAGCTGCCGTACATACCCATGATTTCCTGCTCATACATATACTTGCCGTCCTCATTTGCAAGCAGATATGTGTTGCTTGAATCCGCCGCTGTTGACGTGTATGTATGAACATCATAAACGCTTGAGCCGTCGGGATTGCAGCGCATATGCTCAAACATTTCCGCAAATTCTCCGCCAACGATGTCTGCAATATATTTTGCGTTGCCCTTTGTCAGCTTATTGATGCCCTTAGCAAGGTCTATAGAACGGGCAAGCACCCTCTTAATAATCAAATTTGTATCAATTCCCCAAACATGAGTTTTAGTGCCGTCCTCATTGTTCATGTAAAGCCCCGATGAGGAATAACCGGGCACAATTACAATAGGATAGAAATCATCCCGTCTGACCTCGACCGCAAAGGTCTGCACGCTTAAAGTCAAGGCAATAATAAGGCTGAGAATAACCGCAATAATCTTCTTCATATAACCCTCTCCTGTCCGATTTATATTTTCATTATATCATCAAAGAAAAGGTCACGCAATATACAGATACAATAAAAAATAAGAGCCATAATTTACAACTAACGTTCTAACCTCATTGTAAATTATGGCCTATATTTATTATTTTTTCTGTGCCGGGTGAGACTGTCCTGAATTATGAAAGCTTATGAATAAACAGTCCGCTCATCAGCTTCGGCTCAAACCATGTGGATTTCGGCGGCATGATCTTGCCTGCATCCGCAATATCCATAAGGTCATCAAGCGTTGTCGGGAACATGGAAAATGCGATCTTCATATCGGTATTAACCCTTCTCTCAAGCTCGCCGAGGCCTCTGATACCGCCGATGAAATCAATTCTCTTGTCGGTACGGGGATCGTCTATTCCGAAGATGGGAGAAATAACATTATTCTGAAGAATCGAAACATCGAGCTGGTCAACAGGATCGTTCGCATCAAATGTGCCGTCCTTGGCAGTAAGCTTGTACCATGTTCCGTCAAGCAGCATACCGAAGTTATGTTTCTTCTCGGGCTTGTATGCGTCCTTGCCGTATTCTTCGATATCCATAACCTCTCCGAGTTTAGCCATAAACTCATCAGATGTATTTCCGTTAAGGTCCTTCATTACGCGGTTGTAGTCCATGATTTCAAGCTCATCGGTCGGGAAAAGAACCGCAAGGAAGAAGTTGAACTCCTCTTCGCCTGTGTAGTTCGGATTCTGCTCACGGCGCTTCTTGCCTACCTTAACTGCCGAAGCTGCTCGATGATGACCGTCGGCAATGTAAAGAGACTCGATCTGAGCAAACTTATCCGTGACAGCCTTGACTGTGTCGGCATCGTCGATAACCCAAACCGTGTTTTCAACACCCTCGGAGACGAAATCGTAAACCGGAGCATGGTTCTCCTTCCAAGCCTCAACGGTCTTGCTTATGAATGCGTCAGGGCGGTATGTAAGGAATATCGGGCCTGTGTTGGCGTCGCAATAGTCAACGTGGTTGATTCTGTCTGCCTCTTTGTCGGCTCTTGTAAGCTCATGCTTTTTGATAACGTTGTTGATATAATCGTCAATAGCGGTACAACCGACAAGACCAGTCTGGCTTCTGCCGTTCATAACCTGGCGGTAGATATAGATGCACGGAGTCTCGTCCTCCTTGCAAACGCCGTCTGTCACAAGCTTGTCAAGGTTCTCTCTTGCCTTGAGATAAACCTTCTCGTCATAAAGATCTATCGAGGGATCAAGGTCTATCTCCGCCTTATCAACATGAAGAAAGGAATAGGGATTTCCTTTAACCATTTCTCTTGCTTCGTCGCTGTTCATTACGTCATAAGGCAATGCAGCAACATCTTTTGCTCTCTCGGGGATCGGTCTGATCGCCTTAAAGGGTCTAAAAACTGCCATAATATTCACTGCTCCTTGTTCATACGGTCAGGGCTGCCCCAAACCTTTTTTATCAGATTTAATTTTACTATATTTACCTCAGCTTTGTCAATAATAAATCGAGAACATACTGTCACATATGGAGCTGTCTCATTCAGATGCAGAAAGCTTTTTCTCACTCCGAAGCTGTACAACTGTACTGCGAGGGAGTTGAAAATGCTTAGAAGAGCAAAGCAAAAGCTATAATTCGTGTTCATTCTTCTGACAGCAATAAACCGAATTATAGCTTTTATTCTTGTTAATTTGCTCTTCGTTCTGCGCTGAATGCGGCAGTTCCGTAATTATTCCTCGCAGCCGAGAAGCCATTCAAGGCTGACGTTAAGTGACTCTGCGATTGCTTTAAGCTCATAATCGGTAACTCCTCTGAGCTGACCCTCAAGCTTTGAGAGACCTGAAGCATTGAGGTCAATACCTCTGATCTGAAGCTGAGCAAGAAGATCCTTCTGCTTCATTCCAATTGCTTTTCTCTGCTGTTCAACCTTAGCGCCGATAATGTTCATGTCGCCAAGCGCCTGTTTTCTTGTTCTCATGGTTTTCCTCCTATTTATGCTAAAAACATATTTTTTCTTTCTATATAATAACATAAAGCAACTTTTAAAACAACAAATAAAACGTAATACCATATTTTTTAGTTATTTATAGACCATCTTCTATCAACTGCAAATCATTTTTATACATTTTAACGATTTTTGCGTTTTAAAATCCTGTTTTGTTATACAATTAACATAACCCTTTTATAAATATGGGATTGAAAAAGACGGTTTTCGGTGTTATAATGTCGATAACAACCCAAAAGGCGGTGCAAATATGAACGATCTTAAAAAAAGAAACCTTACAATGCTCACTGATTTTTATGAGATTACAATGGCTAACGGCTATTTCCTCAACGGAAAGGGTGACACGACCGCACAGTTTGATATGTTCTTCCGAACCATTCCCGATAACGGCGGCTTTGCAATCATGGCTGGCGTCGAACAGCTCGTTGAATATCTCGAAAATCTGAGCTTTTCAGATAAGGATATTGAATATCTCAGAGGCAGGGGCTTCTGCGAGGAATTCCTCGACTATCTCAAGAATTTTGAATTCAAATGCGACATATACAGCGTTCCCGAAGGAACTCCCATCTTTCCCCGTGAGCCGATCGTAACGGTCAAGGGACCGGTTATGCAGGCGCAGTTCATCGAAACGATGGTTTTGCTCGCAATCAACCACCAGAGCCTTATCGCAACAAAAGCAAACAGAATTTGCCGTGCCGCTCAGGGCAGACCGATAATGGAATTCGGTTCAAGACGTGCTCAGGGCTTTGACGGCGCTGTTTACGGCGCAAGAGCTGCGTATATTGCAGGCTGTGCAGGAACGGCTTGTACAATAGTTGACCGTGAATTCAACGTTCCGGCGCTTGGCACAATGGCTCACAGTTGGGTTCAGCTTTTCGATTCGGAGCTTGAGGCATTCTGCGCTTATGCAAAGGCTTATCCCGATGACTGCACCCTCCTTGTCGATACCTACAATGTTCTGAAATCAGGTATTCCGAATGCGATTGAAGCCTTTAATCGAGAGGTTCTGCCCCGCGGATTCCGCCCGAAGGGAATCCGAATCGACAGCGGAGACATTACCTATCTTTCCAAGAAAGCAAGGATCATGCTTGACGAAGCAGGTTTTGAGGATGTAAAGATCGTTGCCTCTAACTCGCTTGATGAATACATTATAAGAGATATGCTTCTCCAGGGCGCAAAGGTCGATTCTTTCGGTGTCGGCGAAAGACTTATTACAGCTTCTTCTGCCCCCGTTTTCGGAGGAGTGTATAAGCTCAGTGCGGTTGAAAAGGACGGCAAAATGGTTCCGAAAATCAAGCTCAGCGAGAACGCCGTCAAGGTTACGACCCCGGGTGCGAAAAAGCTTTGGAGACTCTACGATAATGAATCGGGCAAGGCTCTTGCCGATGTTATTACCCTTGAGGATGAGACTATTGACGACAGTCACGACTATGAGATTTTCGACCCCGATTACACCTGGAAGCGCAAAAATGTCTACAACTTCAATGCACGTCAGCTTCTTCAACCGCTTTTCATTAACGGAAAAAGAGTTTACGAGTATCAGGATATTAACGATATCAAAAAATACTGTCTTGATCAGGTTGACACTCTTTGGGACGAGGTTACAAGATTTGAAAATCCCCATAACTATTACGTTGACCTTTCTCAGCGCCTTTGGGACGTCAAAAATGACCTCATTGAGCAATACAGCAAAAGATAAAACATCTAAACAGCAGGCTTGTGCTTTCGGCGCAAGCCTTTTTTCTTTTATAAGGATAATTTCCAGCCGGCTCCCCTACAGGGTCGAGATTATTTTCTTCCGACCTTGGGTCGATGCCCACATCGCACCTTGGAGGTCTGACAGAAATTGCTTTCAAGACAGAAATCTTCTTGCCTCCTGACTATGGCAGCAACACGCAAAACAGCAACGAAAAGGTCAAAACAGATTTAACCGGATTTTTAAAAATAAATATAAAAAACATGCAAAAAGTGAGTAATTGCGAGAAAAAAGCTAAAAAAACCAGTAAATTTGAGATTACAAAGGATATTTTAAAAATCCAGTGAATATGATAACAGTTTTGACCTTTTATGACTTTTGACAAAAGGTCAAAGAAGGTCTATAATTTGACTTGTCAAAAGGTCAAAGATAGTCAAAGTCAAAAGGAGATGATGATATGAGTATGAGCAATGAGATCGCCAAACTGATCCTCGATATGCTCAGCGACGACGGAGAAACGGAGATTCAAAGAAACGAGATGGCTCAGCATCTCGGCTGTGTTCCGAGTCAGATAAATTACGTCATATCCTCAAGGTTCACTCCCGAGCAGGGATATATCGTAGAAAGCAGGCGCGGAGGCGGCGGATATATCAAGATTACCCGAGCGAAATATGACAGCAAATCGGCAATGCTGATGCACGTTGTCAATTCAATCGGCGATTCGATTGATGAGTCAAGCTGCAAAGCGCATATATATAATCTGAATTATCAGAACATTTTATCTCAGGAAATTTCAAAGCTAATGCTTGCGGCAACAAACGAAAGATGCCTGCACGAGGTTCCCGCAGCACTGAGAGACAAAGTAAGGGCATCAATTTTTAAACAAATGCTTTTAGCTAATCAGTAACCATGAAAGGATGATTTATATGTTGTGTCAGAATTGCGGAAAAAATGAAGCTACAACTCATGTAAAGCGTGTTGTCAACGGCGACACGACCGAAATGCACCTTTGTCAGAATTGCGCCGAGCATCTCGGCTACGGAGACCTGTTCTCCGGCTTCGGCTTTGATCTCGGCAATATCTTCTCCGGAATTTTGGGTGAGGATATGCCGCTTCTCAGCTCGGCTCACGAGGAAAAATGTCCGAAATGCGGATACACCTTCTCGGATATAGTTAAAAACGGACGTCTCGGCTGCGCCGATTGCTACAGAAAGTTTTACGACAGACTTCTGCCGAGTTTGCAGAGGATTCACGGTAAAATAAAACACACCGGTAAGCAGGCAACAATGGTTCCCCACGTTGCCGAGGAGGAAAAAGCTCCGAAAATCGACCCGATAATGAAGCTCAAAGAGGATATGCAAAAGGCCATTGAAGAACAGAACTTCGAGCAGGCGGCAGTCCTCAGAGACAGAATAAAAGAAATGGAGGCAGGCAATAATGAATAAGTGGTATATTGAAAACGGCGACCAGGGCGATGTTGTTATCAGCACACGAGTTCGCCTTGCAAGAAACCTTGAAGAATACCCCTTCCCCTGCCGCCTTACCGTAAAGGGCAAGGAAAAGGTTTGTGAGGAAATAAAAAACGCCGTGCTCAGTAACGATCATTGGGGCTTCGGCTTCACATGGATGAAGGATTTCACCCGTTCACAGGCTGTATCGCTTGCCGAACGTCATCTTGTCAGCCCCGAATTTGTTTCCGACAGAGCCGGCAGAGGCTTGCTCCTGACGGACGACGAAGCAATAAGCATTATGCTCTGCGAGGAGGATCACATCAGACTTCAGGTCATGATGGCCGGTCTTGCACTCAAGGAGGCATACAGTGTTGCCGACAAGGTTGACAACATAATCGGCAGCAAGCTTAACTACGCATACGATGACAGAATCGGTTATTTGACCCAGTGCCCGACAAATCTCGGCACGGCGATGAGAGCCTCCGTCATGCTTCACCTGCCCGCCTTGACCCGCTGCGGTCAGATTGGCAAGCTTGCCGCAACCGTATCAAAGCTCGGACTTGTAATCCGCGGCGCTTACGGTGAGGGCAGCAGCCCCCGTGGAGATATCTACCAGCTCAGCAACCAGATAACGCTCGGAATTTCCGAGGAAACTGCGCTGGACAATCTCCAGTCAATTACATTACAGCTCGTTGCACAGGAACGTGCTGCGGCTGAAAAGCTTCTGGAAAATCCTGCCGAGGAGGATAAAATCTTCCGTGCAAAGGGTATTCTTCAGAACGCAAGAGTTCTCAGCGGCGATGAGTTCATGGAGCTTGCATCGCTTCTCAGAATGGGCATTTCAAACAAGACGCTTGACTTTGATATTACAAAGCTCAATGAGCTTTCGGTCAAGGTTCAGCCTGCCACAATCAACGCTCTTGAGGGCAAGGAGCTTTCTCCGCAGGAGAGAGATATCATCCGAGCCGAATGGGTAAGAAAGGCATTTGAATAAGGAATGCAAAAGGAATTTTAAAAGCCTCGTGTTTTTGAATGACCAATGATAATTGATTAAATACGGGGCTTGTCGGATTGCAAAAGCAATCGCAGACAGGTCCTGTTTTTAAAAGCAATAAGCTACCTGCAATGGAGGCAAATTCAATAAACAAAGGAGAGATTTTTATGTATAAGTTTACAGGCTTTACTCAGAAAGCAAACACGGCGCTTAATGCCGCAATAGAATATGCGGAGAATCTCGGTCACACATATATCGGCAGCGAGCACCTTCTGCTCGGTCTGCTTTCAAGCGAGGGAAGCGTCGCATACACTGCCCTCACGGCAAGAAACATTACGGCTGATAATGTCGAAACCGCTGTCAGAAACAGCGTCGGCATCGGCACTCCGACAGTTCTTTCGCCGAACGATTTCACACCGAGAAGCAAAAATATCATTGAAACGGCGGTCACGATTGCAAGAAGTCTCGGCCACGGCTATGTCGGAACAGAGCATCTTCTTATAGCAATTCTCCGTGACAGCAGTTGCTACGCAATGGATATTTTGGACGCAATGAATGTTTCGGCTGCAGACATTGCCGAGGAAATTACAAAATCCGTCAATGTTTCGCAGAACGACGCAAGTCCGAAATCCAAGGAACAGTCCAAAGGAAAAACCGAGACACCGACCCTCGATCAATTCGGCAGAGATCTTACCGCCATTGCGCGGCAGGGCAAGATTGATCCGGTTATCGGCAGACAGAAGGAAATCGAAAGAGTTATTCAGATCCTTTGCCGTAGGACAAAGAACAATCCCTGCCTTATCGGTGAACCCGGCGTAGGTAAAACCGCTATCGCCGAGGGCTTGGCTCTTAAAATTGCATCGGGCGAGGTTCCCGAAATTCTTAAGGACAAGAGAATTGTTGCTCTTGACCTGACCGGCATGGTCGCAGGTACAAAATACCGTGGCGACTTTGAGGAAAGAATCAAGTCGGCTATCGACGAGGTTTCAAAGGCAGGCAACATTATACTCTTCATTGATGAGGTTCATACTCTTATCGGCGCAGGTGCCGCAGAGGGTGCTGTCGATGCTGCAAATATTTTAAAGCCCGCTCTTGCAAGGGGTGAAATGCAGGTTATCGGCGCAACAACAATTGAAGAATACAGAAAGAACATCGAAAAGGATTCCGCTCTTGAGCGTCGTTTTCAGTCGGTTCTTGTCGGCGAGCCGAGCCGTGAAGAGGCTGTCGAGATACTCAAGGGTATCAGGGACAAATATGAGGCTCATCATAAGGTAAAGATTACCGATGAAGCTATCGAAGCCGCAGTTAAGATGTCGTCAAGATACATCGGCGACAGATTCCTGCCCGATAAGGCAATCGACCTTATTGATGAGGCGGCTTCAAAGGTTCGTCTGCGTGCCTACACTCCGCCCGAGGATATCAGAGAGCTTGAAGAAAAAATCAAGCGTATAAACGAAGAAAAGGCTTCGGCTGTCAACAGTCAGAATTTCGAGCAGGCAGCTGCTTTGCGTGACGAGGAGAAAGAGGTTAAGGCTCACCTTGAGAATGCGAAGGAAGGCTGGAAGAAGCAGAATTCTGAGACAAACGGCGTTGTAACTCCCGATGAGATTGCCGCCATTGTTTCCGAGTGGACGCACATTCCCGTCGTTCAGCTCACCGAAGAGGAAAGCCAGAGACTTCTCCACATGGAGGAGGAGCTCCACAGAAGAATTGTAGGTCAGGATCAGGCAGTTTCCGCAGTTGCCAAGGCTATCCGCCGCGGCAGGGTCGGACTTAAAGACCCGAACAGACCCACGGGTTCATTCATCTTCCTCGGACCGACAGGTGTAGGTAAGACAGAGCTCTGCAAAACTCTTGCCGCAACACTTTTCGGCGATGAAAGCGCAATGATAAGACTTGATATGTCCGAGTTCATGGAGAAACACACAGTCTCCAAGCTCGTAGGTTCGCCTCCGGGCTACGTCGGATATGACGAGGGCGGTCAGCTCACAGAAAAGGTTCGCCGTAAGCCCTACAGCGTAGTTCTTTTCGATGAGATTGAAAAGGCTCACCCCGATGTATTCAACATGCTCCTTCAGATTCTTGACGACGGTGTTCTCACCGATTCTCAGGGCAGAAAGGTTGACTTCAAGAACTGCATCATCATCATGACTTCAAACGTCGGTGCAAAGCTCATCACAAACGCCGGCAACGCCGCACTCGGCTTCAAGGGCGAGGAAGGCAACGGCACAATGAGCCAGAGTGATATTAAAGACGCAGTCATGGGCGAATTGAAGAAGTGCTTCCGTCCCGAGTTCCTTAACAGGGTTGATGATATCATCGTATTTGAGCAGCTCAATAAGGACGACATTAAGGAAATTGCACGCAGAATGCTCAAAACACTCAAGAACCGTGTTCACGACATGGGCATTGAGCTTAGCTTTGACGACAGCGCAATTGAAAAGATTGCCGATGAGGGCTTTGACCCGGTTTACGGTGCAAGACCGCTCAGACGTGCTATTCAGTCGGAGATTGAGGATAAGCTCAGCGAGGAGATGCTTGACGGCAGAATAACCTCAGGCAACAAGTATGTCTGCAAGCATACCGATGACGGATTTGTATTTGACTCCGCCGAGGCAGCAGAATAAAACCAAATAAAGCAAAACACCGCCGAGCAGTGAAAATCTGTTCGGCGGTGTTTTTGTCGCAGCAATCGAGCCATGCGATTTATATAAATAAAAAGTCAAAATTTTTATCTCTGTGCTCCTGTAGGAGAGCTGTCACAAAAATGTCGTGACTGAGGGCTTGTAAAAACTGATGTGTATATGCCAATACCAACTGCAACAAAATGTGTTGCAATAGTATTATAAACCATATATGATTAAATTTCAACATAAGCTAACCATATATGATATAATTCAGTCAAATATACAAAGAATCGGTGATATTTTTATGCAAGAATACTACTATCCCAGACTGAAAGATATTCGTGAGGATAACGATAAAACTCAAAAGGATATTGCCGAGGTATTGAACACAACATATCAATATTACAGTGCATACGAACGCGGTGTCAGGGACATTCCGAGTCATCACATTATCACACTCGCGAAATACTACAATGTTTCCACAGATTACCTGCTCGGTCTGAGCAATGATAAAAATAAATAATACATACTACCGCCGAGCAGTGAAAATCTGTTCGGCGGTGTTTTTGTTTCGCAGCAATCAAACTATATGATATTACAACATATGTAATATTTCAACATTATTATATCAAAATGTGTTCTAATTGTCAATAACAGCATTTGTAATATTGGGAGGTTGTTATGGCAGTTTACACAGACATTTTAAAAGAGCTCAGACGTGATAAACATTTGACACAGCTTGACATGGCTAAGCATTTCGGAATCAGTCAAACAATGTATTCGATGTATGAGAGCGGGAGAAGGACCATGAAGCTTGAAATGCTTTGCGAGCTTGCCGATATCCTCGAGACCTCCACCGATTATATTCTCGGCAGAACCGCTCAGCAAAACCCGTATCCCAAAAGATAAATATTAAGTTAAAATACCATTCCCGCCGCCGAGCAGGGATTCTGTTCAGCGGTGTTTTGCGATAATTTGCAAAGCTTT
>ULYO01051530.1_pt1 | contig 13108 bp, 10 predicted proteins | sample 1962281 | NCBI WGS metagenome assembly ULYO01 (sample SAMEA4835866, study PRJEB28245) | human gut metagenome | biome: gut microbiome; material: fecal sample | place: Denmark | collected 2008 | reverse complement strand
ACAACCAAAGCTATTAGCGTGATTCCGTTTTTTATTTTTTAATATTTTTTTCAATTTCGTTTTCCTCCTTCTTTAGTTATCTTATTATTTTCTTTTTTCTGTTTTTTATTTATTTTGTTTTTGTTTTTTTAATAAATATCTACATATTTTATAGATTTTTACTTTTTTTACTTTGGTTGTAAATTCTATATTTTATATAGATATTTACCTTATGCTTATACTACCACACCTGTTTATTTTTTACAAGTAGTTTTTTATTTTTTTATGAATAACTTGATACTCTCACCCTATAAAATTAATTTATGAAAAGTTCACCTTATAATATAATGAATGCATGAACACTGTTATGAATAATAAAGAATAATTAAAAAATGAGCATACTAAAACTATAAAAAAGCTAACAAAGTTTTTGTCTTTGTTAGCATTTTTTACATTTGGCATATTACGTCATAGTCTTTTACTTCTACTACTTTTGCTTTTATGTATTGTCCTATTAAGTTTTGGTCTGTATTGTTCTTGATATATGCTACTCCATCTATTTCTGGTACATCCATATAGCTTCTTCCTACATAGTATTTTTTATCAAAGCTCATATCTTCTATTAAGATTTCTAATTCTCTTCCTAGTAATTTTTGTTCATTTTGTTTTGATAGTTCTTTTTGTAGTTTCATTATTTTATTATATCTAGATTTTTTAGTCATTGGATGTATTTGCTCTTTTAGTCTTGAAGCTGGCGTCCCATCTTCTTTTGAGTAAGAAAATGCTCCTAGCTTATCAAATTTAGCTTCTTTGATAAAGTTATATAATTCTTCAAAGTCTTCGTTTGTTTCTCCTGGGAATCCAACCATTACAGTTGTTCTAATTATTACATTCGGGATTTCTTTTCTTAGTTTTTCTATTACCTTTCTAATGCTTTCTCCTGTACACTTTCTGTTCATTCTTTTTAAGACTCTATCCGAAATGTGTTGTATTGGCATATCAAAGTATTTGCATATTTTATCTTCCTTTTTTACTACTTCTATTAGCCCATCTGTAATGTCTTCTGGATATGTATATAAAAATCTAATCCATTTTAAATTTTTTATTTTACATAGTTCTGTTAGAAGTTTGGCAAGCTGTGGTTTTCCATATATATCTACTCCATATTTTGAAGTATCTTGTGCTATTAGTATTAGTTCTTTTCTTCCTGATTTTACTAGCATTTCCGCTTCTTCTAATATATCTTCTATTTTTCTGCTAACAAATGCTCCTCTTATATATGGAATTGCACAATATGTACATCTGTTGCTACATCCTTCTGCAATTCTTAGATATGCATAATTGTTTCCAGTTGTTATAACTCTGTCCATAAAGTCTAATTCTGATTTTTCTACTTCTATATTTTCTGCAATCTTTTTTAGTACTTTGGCAAATACTTCTGCTGATTTTCCTTTTTCTTCTGCATAGTCGCTATATTTTAAGAAAATATCAACTTCTGGAAGTGCTTTTTCTAGCTCTTCTTTATATCTTTCTACAAGACATCCTGTTGCTACTAATATTTTACACTTTCCTGTTTTTTTGTATTCAGCCATTTCTAATATTGTGTTTATTGCTTCTTCCTTTGCTGGTTCAATAAATCCACAAGTGTTTATTACAATTATGTCTGCTGTTTGTGGATTGTTTACTATTGTAAATCCATTGTTTTTAAATACACCTATCATCATTTCTGTGTCTATTAAATTTTTGCTACATCCTAGTGATACAAATCCTACTTTCATTTTTTCCATCCTTACTTGTTATTAACTATTCTTTGTAAATTTTCTAATTTCTTAACTAATTGATCATATGTTTTTCTCGTTATTCTACTAGTATCTCCATTTGCATAATCTAATGCTAATTGTTTCATATCTGTTAATTCAAATCTATTTTCTGCTTTTTTTCCATTATCTAGAACATATATTGGTGTATAATCTACTTTTTCTAATACAGCCTTATCAGAATCAGTAGTTTTTGCTATTTGAATGTTTAGAATTAGCTCAACATCAGCATTTTCATATTTTAGTGATGATATGTAGTTTCCTAATGAATAAGCTACTAATATATTTCTTCCTTCACTGTTTTGAATGATTTCCATAGGTTCCACAACTGATGGATGTGAACCTAATATCATATCTACACCATTGTTTACTAAGAATCCTGTAATTTCTCTTTGATAATCTGTTATCTCTGATTTATTTACGTCTCCCCAGTGCATTATTGCTATTATATAATTCGAATTAGCTTTTGCGTATTCTATGTCTTTTTGAGCTAACTCTTCTGAATAAATATTGGCTTTTGCTTTTACTTCTTCTGACAATTCATTCTCATTGCTCAAACCATATGTATAACCTAAAAAGGCAATCTTTATCCCTCTGATTTCTTTTATTGTTCCAGTAAATTCTGGATTTTCTTTTAATCCTGTAATGGTTATATCTTGTTCTTTTATTTTTTCTACTGTTGTGTTTAAACCATCTTCTCCATAGTCTAATGCGTGGTTATGTGCTACTGATACCAGATTTATTCCTGATTGTTTTACTGCTTGAAGAAATTCTATTGGTGAATTATATTTTTTTACTCCAGAGAGATTTCCTTCTACAAAGTTTGTTTCCATTGTTCCCAGTTTTATATCTGCAGTATTTATAAATTTATTAATTCCCGAAAATATATGGCTAAAGTCATATCCATCCTCTGTTTGTGCATCTTCTATCATGTCCATCTGACATAAAATATCTCCTACTGCTGCAATTTTTGCAGTTGTTCTTCTTATTTCTCCGGTTGAACTTTCTTCTGGATTTTTAAGAGTGTATTCCATTGCTGTAAATATTTCTTCTGTCTGCTTGGCTAATTCTTCCGCTTGTTTAGCTATTAGCTTTTTGTCTTGGTATTGTCTATATTTGATAAATGTGGTTGATATTACAATTATTGCTATTAGTATAACGCAAATTATAATAAAGCTTTTGTTGGTTATGGTATCTAATACACTATTTCTTTTTCTGGTATTTCTTCTGTTTCTCATATTTCTTTCCTTCTGCATGTTTTCATATAAAAATAAAAAATTATCATATTTAAATCTCAAAAGAGTTTAACTAGATAATTTTTATTTTATGGTTGGGCTGGCTAGATTCGAACTAGCGCATGCATGAGTCAAAGTCATGTGCCTTACCGCTTGGCTACAGCCCAATATGTAATATAAAACTGGGGTGGAATATGGGACTCGAACCCATGATCTCCAGTGCCACAAACTGGCGCGTTAACCAACTACGCTAAATCCACCATTTAGGTAATACGTTATACCGAACGCATTATCTATTTTACCTCATTTTATATAGTTTTGTCAACTAGTAAACTCAATTTTCTTTAAAATTTACTAATTTTCTTCAACAGCCCATATTATTAATCTTGCTTTTGAGTTGTCTGTACATGTTGATAGAGATATCTCTCTTTTTCCATTTGTATCTCTTACCATGTAATCGCCATCATCTGGACTTGTTTCATATATGTTATAAATGTTGTATTTTATTTTTGTTCCAGAGTTGTCTGTTATATATACCTTATCTCCTATTTGTAACTTGTCGTTGTTTCCGAAGAATGAACCATTTCTGTAGTTGTGTCCTACTATTACGGTGTTTCCTATTTTGTTAGGACCTGGTCCATAAGAAACTGCTACTGATGCTTCTATTGAAGATGGTGTTGCCTTATCTAGTATTACATATGATAAGTTTATTGTTGGAATTTCTATTCTTCCTACTACTGAATAGCCTTTATATGTTATTTTTTTATCTCCACCTGTTGATGTGTTTCCATTGTCTCTTGGTTCTTCGTTCAACATTGGAATTTCTATGTTTTCTAAAACATTTTCTTCTTTATTTTCTGTATGGTCTGTCATGTTTTCATATTGATTTAATATATCTGTCTGTGTGTTTTTGTGAGTAAATCTTTTAATGACATCTATTCCTAAGAAGCATATCAATATTAAAACTGCTATTACAACAATTATCAATACTATTGTTAAAACTTTTCCATATTTCTTTTCCACTTTTGTTCCTCCTTTAATACTCTAAAAATCTCTACTTCAATTATAACATATTTTATTTGTTTTGCATATCATTTTTTATATTATTTTTGGTCCTAATACTCTACCTGCTAACATATGGAAGTGTACGTGCATTACTTCTTGTCCTGCATCCTTTCCGCAGTTGTTAATTACTCTAAATCCATCTTTGTCTATTCCTAATTGCTCTGCTATTTTATTTATTGCTTCAAATATTTTTGCTATCGTTTCTGGTTTTGTATCCAATATATTTGTTGTATGCTCTTTTGGTATAACTAATACATGTATTGGAGCTGCTGGGTTTATATCTTTGAATGCATAAACATTTTCATCTTCATATACCTTTGTTGATGGTATTTCTCCCTTTACTATTTTACAAAATATACAATCTTCCATTTTTTATTCTCCTTTACTTTTATCTTTTGCCCAGAAAAAGGCTTTCTTATTTAGCGATTATTCTAATATAGCTTTTATTCTTCTTACTCCAGCTGAGCAAGCTTCTTCTTTCTTTATCTTGAATGTTCCAAGTACTTTTGTATTTTTTACGTGAGGTCCTCCACATAACTCTTTTGAAACATCTCCTATTGAGTATACTGTTACTATATCAGGGTATTTTTCTATGAACATACATTCAGCTCCTGATTTTATTGCATCTTCTTTGCTCATTTCTTCTATTGTTACCGGTAAATCCTCATTTATCCATTTATTTACTAAATCTTCTACTTGTTTCTTTTCTTCGTCTGTTAATTTATGGTCACAGCTGAAGTCAAACCTCATTCTTTCTGGTGTGATGTTTGATCCTTTTTGATGTACATCTTTTCCTATTACTTGTTTTAGAGCTGCGTTTAAAAGGTGTGTTGCTGTATGATATTTTGTTTCCATTTCTCCATTTCCTGATAGTCCACCTTTGAATTTTTGCTCACTACCCATTCTTGATTTTTCTTGGTGCTCTTTGAACAATCTATCAAATTCTGTGTTGTCTATTTTTATACCTTGTTCTTCTGCTAGGTCTTGAGTTACTTCTGGTGGGAATCCATATGTTTCGTATAATGTAAATAAGTCTTGTCCTGATATTGTGTCTTTGTTTTCTGCTTTTAATTTGTTTACTATTTTATTGAATTCTCTTTCTCCACGCTCTAATGTTTTTTCAAATTTATTGATTTCTTCTATTATTACTGTTTTAATTCTTTCTTTATTTGTTTCCAATTCTGGATATAGCTCTTTTTGTGCATCAATACTAATGTCTATTAATGTAGATATTTGATTTGTGTCTATTTGTAGTTTTCTTAGTCTTCTTGTCATTCTACGAATTAATCTTCTTAAAATATATCCTCTATCTACATTACTTGGAATTCCACCATCTAATATTATCATCATACTAGAACGTAAATGTTCTGCAACTATTCTTCTGCTTGCTATGTCATCTACTTTTTCTAATTCTTCTAGTTTGTCCATTACAGGTTTGAATATTTCTATCTCAAATGGTGTTTTCTTCCCTTGTAATAGCATTGCCATTCTTTCTAGTCCTAGTCCTGTGTCTACATTTTGTTGTTTTAGTTTTTGATATTTTCCATCAGATGTTTTTAAGTATTCCATAAATACATTGTTCCATATTTCCACATACTTTCCACATCCACAAGATGGATTACATTTTTCTGAACATTTTTCTTTTCCTGTATCATAGAACATTTCTGTATCTGGTCCACAAGGTCCTTCTTCTCCTGCTATCCACCAGTTATCGTCTTTTCCAAAGAAGTATATTCTTTCTTCAGGAATTCCTGCTTTTTTCCAACATTCTGCTGTAACTGTGTCTTTTGGGCAATCTTCATCTCCTGCAAAACAAGTTACTGATATTTTTTCTGCTGGAATACCTAGTTCTTTTGTTAGGAATTCATAGCTCATTGCAACTGATTCTTCTTTAAAATAATCTCCTAATGACCAGTTTCCAAGCATTTCGAAGTATGTTAAATGTCTGTTATCTCCTACTTCATTTATATCGTTTGTTCTAACACACTTTTGAAAATCTGTTAGACGTGTTCCTTCTGGATGTTTTTCTCCTAAAAGATATGGTACTAATGGTTGCATTCCTGCTGTTGTAAATAATACAGAAGGGTCATTTTCTGGTATTAATGGAGCACTTGGAATTACACTATGTCCATGTCTTTTAAAAAAGTTTAAATATTTATTTCTTATTTCTATTGCTTTCATAATCTTTCCCTCTTTCATGTATAATTTTATCATCTATTATATTTTTGTCAATTATTTTCCTATTAATTCCTCTGTTTGAGTATCATTTTCTGTAATTTCTACGTCCTTAATATTATCTATAAATCCTTCTTGTTCTTTAGTCTTAACTTTTACCACCATATAATTAGTAGTATGTCCTTTGTAATATCCGTTTTCATATTCTTCAAATAATACTTTTACAGTTTTTCCAATATATTGACTATTCTTTTCGTTTTGCATATTGTTTGAAAGTTCTATTAGCTTTTTGCTTCTTTCTTCTTTTATGTTGCCATCTACCTGATTCGGTAATTTTTCTGCCACAGTTCCCTTTCTTGGAGAATACTTAAAAATGTGCATTTTATAGAATCCTATTTCTTTCAAGAATTGATATGTTTGATCAAATTCCTCGTCTGTTTCCCCAGGAAATCCAACTATTACATCTGTTGTAAAGTTTGCGTTTGGATAAAACTTTCTTAATATTTCTGTTGCCTCTTTGTATCTGGCTGTAGTGTACTTTCTGTTCATTCTTTTTAGTGTTGCGTCACATCCACTTTGTAGAGATAAATGAAAATGGTCACATATTTTTTCTAGTTTTGATAATCTTTGTGCAAATTCTTCATCTACTATTGTTGGCTCTAACGAACTTAATCTAATTCTTGCTATTCCCTCTATTTTGTTTATTTCTTCTAGTAGATTTATCAACCTAATATTTCCATTTTCAAAGTCTTTTCCATATGATGCTACATGAATTCCTGTTATTACTACTTCTTTTATTCCTTGTTTTGCTATCTTTTTTATTTCTGATACTACATTTTCTATTTTTCTGCTTCTTATTCTTCCTCGTGCATACGGAATTAAGCAATAAGAGCAAAACATATTGCATCCATCTTGAACTTTAATTACCGCTCGGTTTTTTTCTGTATATGTTACATCTCCAAAATCTAAGAATTCTTTTTGTTTAGAAACATCTGCTACTTCTATGATGTTGTTTTTGCTTGCTAAATATTCTTCTACAATTTGAACTATTTTATTTTTTTCGTTTATTCCTAGTATTATATCAACTTCTGGTATCTGCTCTAGCTCTGTTTTTGCCACTTGTGCATAGCATCCGCACACAACAATAACAGCAGATTGGTTTATTTCTTTTACACGTCTTAACATTTGTCTTGATTTTCTATCTGCCATATTTGTTACCGTGCAAGTGTTTATTACATATATATCTGCTTTTTCTGTGTTCTCAACTATTTTATAACCGTTTTGTATAAATTGTTGTTCCATTGCATTTGTTTCGTATTGATTTACTTTGCAACCTAATGTATAAAACGCTACTGTTCTTTCCATTTATTTCTCCGTCTTTTCTTTGTTTTTTACTTGTTATATTTTACCATCTTTTATGTAAATTTGCAATAGAATTTTGCTGTTAATGACATAAAAAACTGCTAACAAAATATTTTCATATTTTGTTAGCAATTTATCTATGCTACGTCTTTTATTTTTATATCTCTTACGTGTTCTATCTTTTCCCATTTTGTGTTTCTTATAAATAAACATTTGAAGTTTATCAATAACCATGAACCCAAGAATAATGGGAATAGTGCCAATCCTTTAATCATAGGCTTTATTGGCTTTTTGTCTATTATCATTATTATTATTCCAACAAATATTGGTAAGAAGAATGTTGGGAAAATGTATTTCAAGCAATTTATTAGTAAGTCTGTTACACTCATTCCACCGAATATATACATTACGAAGTTTAATATTACCAACACTATTGTCATTATAAACATCGGAATACTTCCAAGCATATATAAAAGTCCATCGAAGTTCATTAAAGTTTTGTTTTCTTTAACCGCTCCTGCTAATGGTTTTGTATATTCGTGTAAACATTGTATATGTCCAATTGTCCATCTTGATCTTTGTGACCATGATTGTTTAAATCCAACTGGTTGTTCGTCATATACTATTGCATCTGTTGCCCATCCTAGTTTTTTACCTGCTATTATTCTTTTTAATGAGAACTCTATATCCTCTGTTAATGTTTTTGTGTTCCATCCTGTAGGTTTTACAACATCAAATTTTACCATAAATCCTGTACCATTTATTAATGGAGATAAGCCTAAATTATATCTTGCTAGATGATAAAATCTATTCATTGTCCAGTAGAATATTGCGTATCCTGCTGATACCCAGCTGTCTGTTGGATTTTTAATATCTCTGTATCCTTGTACAACTTCTTCTCCTTGACAAAGTTTTTTATTCATTGCCTTAAAGAAGTTTTTGTCTACTATATTGTCCGCATCAAATACGCAGAAAGCATCATAGTCAGCGTCTTCTTCTATTTTTTGTTTCAAGAACCATTGAAGCGCTGCTCCTTTTGTTTTCTTTGCCGGATCATCTTCTTTTCTTTCCAGTACAATCGCACCTGCTTCTTTTGCAATCTTTGCAGTATTATCTGTACAGTTATCAGCTATTACATAAATGTCTAATAGTTCTTTTGGATAATCTTGATTTTTCAAACTTTCTATCAAGTTTCCAATAACATTTTCTTCATTATGAGCTGGCAATATAGCCATGAATTTATGATTTTTATTTTCGATTAATGGTTTGTCTTTTAGTTTAACTAATGAACATAAGCTTACAATTAGCTGATATAGCCAATATATGGTTAATATCCACACCATTGCTTGCTGTATTATATATAAATATTTCATTTTTCCTTCCTCATTTTAAGATTATTCTTCTGACTCTTTGTTTTCTTCTAAATCTTTCATAGTTAAGTTAATTCTGTCTTGGTTGTCGATTTCATAAACTTTTACTCTTACTTCATCTCCAACAGCTAGTACGTCTTCAACTTTTTCTACTCTTTTGTTTGAGATTTTTGATATGTGTAGTAATCCTTCTCTTCCTCCACCAATATCAACAAAAGCTCCGAAGTTCATTATTCTAGTAACTTTTCCGTCATAGATTTTTCCTACTTCTATATCTTTTGCAATATCTTCTATCATTTTTAAAGCTCTATTTCCTGCTTCTTGATCATCTGTATAAATGCAAACTCTTCCATCTTCTTCTATATCTATTTTAACACCTGTTGCATCTATTATTTTATTTATCATTTTTCCACCAGGTCCGATTACATCTTTTATTTTGTCTACATTAATTGTTGTTGTAATTATTTTTGGTGCATATTTTGATAGTTCTTTTCTTGGTTCTGCTATTTGTTTCAACATTATTTCGTCTAATATATAATCTCTTGCTACTTTTGTTCTTTCAAAAGCTTGTTTAATAATATCATATGTTAAACCATCGTTTTTAATGTCTACTTGTATTGCTGTTATACCATCCTTTGTTCCACCAACTTTAAAATCCATATCTCCAAAGAAATCTTCTATTCCTTGAATATCTGTAAGCATTATATAATCATTTGGATTTTCTTTTGATGTTACAAGTCCTGTTGATATTCCTGCTACTGGCTTTTTAATTGGAACACCTGCATCCATTAATGCTAATGTACTTCCACATATACTTGCTTGTGATGTTGAACCGTTTGAAGATAATACTTCTGATACAACTCTTATTGTATAAGGGAATTCATCTTCTGATGGTATTACTGGAACTAGTGCTTTCTCCGCTAATGCTCCGTGTCCTATTTCTCTTCTTCCTGGTCCTCTTGATGGTCTTGCTTCTCCTACGCTATATGAAGGGAAGTTGTATTGATGCATATATCTTTTTGATTCTTCTTCATCTAATCCATCTAGTTCTTGTTCTTCTGATTTTGTTCCAAGTGTAACTACTGATAATACTTGTGTTTGTCCTCTTGTGAATATTGCACTTCCGTGTACTCTTGGTAATACACCTACTTCACAAGAAAGTGGTCTTATTTCATCTATTTTTCTTCCATCTGGACGTTTATGCTCTTTTAGTATCATTTCTCTTACACATTGTTTTTCTAAATCGTGTATACTTGCTGCTATATCAGCTGATTTGTTTTCTGTTTCTTCTTCTCCATATTTTTCTACAAAGTAGTTTTGAATATCTGTTGCTAATGCTTCCATATTTGCATCTCTTACTTCTTTGTCTTGAGCTTGTACGTCATTATACATTCTCTCTTTAAAGTTTGTCTCTATTTCTGCAAATACCTCTGGATTTGTTGCAAACGATACATATTCAAATTTTGGCTTACCTACTTCTTCTTCAATTCCTTTTATAAATGCACATAGTTTTTTAATTTCTTCATGTCCTGCTTTTATTGCTTCAAGCATTGTGTCATTTGGAATCTCATCAGCTCCTGCTTCTATCATTGTAACTTTTTCTAAAGTTCCTGCAACTGTTAATCTTAATCTGCTCTTCTCTCTTTGTGCAACTGTTGGGTTAATTACAATTTGATTATCCACATATCCTACACTTACTGCTGCTGTTGGTCCTGCAAATGGTATGTCTGAAATCGAAAGTGCTACTGATGCACCTATCATTGCACATACTTCTGGGCTATTATCTTGTTCAACTGATAATACTGTTGCTACAACACATACATCATTTCTAAAATCCTTTGGGAATAAAGGTCTTATTGGTCTATCAATCGCTCTTGATGTTAAAATTGCTTTATCTGCTGGCTTTCCTTCTCTTTTTTGGAAGCTTCCTGGAATTTTTCCAACTGCATATAATTTTTCTTCATAGTCTACTGATAATGGGAAGAAATCTACTCCCTCTTTTGGTTCTTTTGAAGCTGTAACGTTTACCATTACAACTGTATCTCCATAATGAATTATGGCATTTCCGTTTGTTAATTCTGCTACTTTACCTGTTTCTACTACAAGTGGTCTTCCTGCTAGTTCTGTTTCGAATTTTTTATACATATCTTTCTCTCCTTTTTTGTTTTAGCAATACTTGTATTAGATTGTAACCTCTATAAAATATTATGGTTTTTTTATAGTATTTTATACAAGCTACTTCTAATTTAAGTATTGTTTTATTATTGTGTAAAAGGGCGCTTTAAACTTGTAAAACGCCCTAAATGTTATTATTTTCTTAGTCCTAATTTTTCAACGATGTCTCTATATCTTTGAACATCTTTCTTTACTAGGTAATTTAACAAGCTTCTTCTTGCACCAACCATTTGTAAAAGACCTCTTCTTGAATGATTGTCTTTTTTATGTGTTTTCAAGTGTTCTGTTAAATCATTGATTCTTTCTGTTAAAAGAGCTATTTGAACTTCTGGAGAACCAGTGTCTTTTTCATCTCTTCTATATGTCTCGATGATTTCTTGTTTTCTTTCCTTTGTCATTTTTTACACCTCCTGATAACTTATTAGCCTTAAACTGAGTCTTAGTGGTGTTTTTTCCTAAAACTAAGTATAAGGTATTTTTACACATTATTTATGATACCACATATTTGCAAAAAAAGCAATAGTTATTAGTCAATAAATGTGGGATAACCGTTAGTTCCTAATTTCCATTTTTTCCAGTCTGTGTTTGTTGAGTCAATATTCGAATTTAAAAGTTCTACGAATTCATTAGTTTTCATATATTGTTGTGATTTTGATTCAACATTAGTTTCAGTCGCATTTCCCTGACCAACTGCATTATTTCTTTTTTCTATATAGTAGCTATTGCTTACTTTAAAGTCTTCTTGATTAATACGATAAGTCTTTCCTACCAGTTCTCCTATAACATTTCCTCTAATTTCACCAATGTTATAACAGTTATTTATGTTTATTTTACTTGTAGCTGTCTCATAAATTCTTATAATATATCCTATTATTCCGCCTGCTCCCGAAGCATTTATATTATGAATATTATAACAATTTTCTATTGTAGTCATTAAAGAATCTTCTCTTGAATGTAAAACTATTCTTCCTATTATTCCTCCGGCATTATTATTTCCATTGTTAATCTTGCCATTATTATAACAATTGATAATTTTTGCTTCTCCTTTTACAACTCCAGCTGTATACATTTCTCCAACTATACCTCCACTTCCACAATTAGTTCCACCTATATTTCCATTATTATAACATCCATCTATAACAACCGAATCACCATATATTCCGCCTACTATTCCTCCTGTTCCTTTATATACCTGAGTTCCATTTGAATTTATACTTCCCTTATTATAGCAACTTATAACTCTGCTTTTGGTTTTACACCCTCCTACTATCCCTCCTATTTGACTCTCTCCCACTATACTTCCTTCATTATAGCAATTTTCTATAGTAGACTCTATCATTGTGCCTATTATTCCTCCAGTCCCTGCTCCTATACTTACTCCATCAAGTGCAATTATATTTGCTTTGCTGTAACAATTTTCTATTCTAGACAAATTAATATTATTTGCAATTGCCCCCGCATATTCTGTAGAATTTATTTTTCCAGATATTCCAAAATTCATTATTGTTGAGTTTTCTATACTATAGAATGCTCCATTCCCTTTCATATAAATATTTTGTATCATTTTATGATTTCCATTAAAAATTCCTTTGAACGGTCTTCCTACACTCTTTGCTATTGTTCTAAAACCAATACAATTTTCATCCGTTTTTGTTAATTCTGTTTGTATATCTTCTATTGTTCCATTTTCATTTAAATCACCAAAATCCGTTCTTGTGCTGTCGTCGTATGAATATTTTGATTTAAAATTTAGGTTTTTTATTAATGTTACATACTTTCCTTCAAATTGATTCACTTTAGTTAATTTAACTAATTCTCCATTTTCGAACTTTATTCCTTTTCCATTTGTCATATTAGAAAAAGCTACTAAATCTTCTATACAACTTATTTCATATGGTTTTTCTTCACTTCCGTCACATCTTCCACCTTT
>ULYO01063055.1_pt1 | contig 13309 bp, 10 predicted proteins | sample 1962281 | NCBI WGS metagenome assembly ULYO01 (sample SAMEA4835866, study PRJEB28245) | human gut metagenome | biome: gut microbiome; material: fecal sample | place: Denmark | collected 2008 | reverse complement strand
CACGGGGTAGGCGAGCCAACCCCGTGCTAACATATAAAACCGCTCTTCGGCGGTTTCCCTCTGCGCAACCTCTTTCTACAACCGCTCTTCGGCGGTAGTTGCGTGTGCATCGGTGTCACGGGGTAGGCGAGCCAACCCCGTGCTAACAGATTAAACCGCTCTTCGGCGGTTTTCCTCCACGCAACATTTTTCTACAACCGCACTTCGGCGGTTTTCCTTGGGGATAGCTTGTTTCGTTGGGAAAAATACTTATCTTTGCCTTGAAAAGGAGCTAAATGATGAACGATGAATTAACACCTTCACTACAGGCGACAGGAGGAGCCGAAAAATGGCGCTAATGCAATTTGTGTTAGGCAGTGCTTCGTGTGCGTTTGCCTTATGTGCTTTTATTCTATGGATGCGCCGGTGCGATGGCGACCGGTCGCGGCTTACCCTCAGTTTTGTATGGATGTTTTTGGCGTTGTTGTTCTCCAGCCGCGCCTTTGTGGACGGGCAGTTGGTGCCGTCGGGAGTACTTCCGCCTGTGAATTTGGTTGGTGGATTGCTTATGGTGACGCTGCTTTGTTTATATCCTATAGAGGTGATTCGTCCGGGATGGCTCAATGCACGGCGTTTGTTCATGCTGTTGTTGCCAGCCATATTAATTGGAGTCATTTTTTATCTGTCAGGAATTAAGCTCCGTCAGTTGCAGACGTTTGGCGATATGCTTGCCCACATCGGCGAGCCGAATGTCTATTGGCGTCTTATTCTTCTTTTCGGAATCATTCTTCCATCCGCCTTGCTGCTCCACGTCATCCCCTATAACTGGATGAAGAGCCGCGTCCGTTTGCGTTGGATAAGGCATTATACGTACACCATTCTGCTGATTTCCGCTCTCTATGCCGTGTTTATGCTGACTCGCAGTGCGTCGGTCAGTGTGGTGCATCTGTTTGTTTGCCTCACGCTGGCTATGATAGTGACTTATGAGGAACTGTTCGCCCGCTTTTGCCTCCCATCGGATTGTCACACCGAATTGCCAGTAGAACCTGTAAAGTCAAGCTCGCCGTCGGAGGAAGAAGAAAATCCTCTTGTCATTCGGCTAAACCATTTGCTTGAAGAGGAGAAAGTGTGGAAAAACCCAGACCTCACCGTTGCCAGTCTGGCTCAGATGTTGGGCACCAACCGCAGTTATCTTGCCCAAGCCATACAGGAGGCAGGCTACGTCAACTTTGCCGATCTGATTAACCGCCACAGAGTGCAGGCTTTCTGTTGCATTGCGGAAGATGGCAAGGTGAAGAGTGTGCAGGACGCTTTCTTCCTCGTTGGCTTCCGGTCGAAAGAAACTGCATTGAGAAGCTTCAAGAAATACACAGGCTCTTTGCCCAGCGAATACTTGATGAAGGTAGCCGCAAACCGTTCGAAAACGTCTGAATTGTAGAATTGACACCTGATTTTGTGGTTTTAGCACGTCTCCGATGCTTTTTTTATATACTTTCACGCAATATTTATCAATACTAAAAAACAGAATTATGCGAATAAAGTATCTGAAAAATTCGGTGGCATCGCTGTCGATTCTAAGTGGACTATTTTGCTTGACTGGATGCCAGGATGATGGAGTCCTGAAAGGAGAGGTAGGAATCGAAGAATATGTGCCGCAAGGGACAAATGATGTGGCCGGCAGTGTGCTTATACATATAATAGAAGAGGGTGACGAGGACAGTCGAGCCTTGCCGTTGAGCGTTTTGCGCATGGTGGACATAGAGACGGCGCAGAACGAGTACGTTAAATTCAACTGCGAGCAACGCAAAGACGGCAAGTGGTGTGCCGTTGCCCAAATGCAGAAAGCACTCGACAAGCCATTTGTGGTCATTCCGGTAAAGATTATACCCAAAGAGTTTCCAGAGGAGGCACGCACTGTGTTGATGGTGCTCCGACAGAAAGGCGCCACGACAAAATCCGGAGATGCCATCACCTCCGTTTACAGCGAAGTGTTGGGCAAGGGAACCCGCTGCTACGGTCCGGTAGGCAACACGCTTGGCAGCGTGCTCCTTTATGACCAAATCAGCAAGCTTGGCGAGGAGTATCTGACCGCCAACACCACGCAAAAACAGTTCTCGATGCTTGAATTCTCGGGCGACAGCTACGAGAAGACTATGGAGGACTGGTCGGTCAATGTGGGAGCATCGTTTAAGAAGACACGAAAGAAAGGTCTGACATCTTCAGAAAAAGGCATATTGAAGGATATTAAGGATTTTCTGGGAGACGCGGAATATGAAAGACAATTGACCTCTATGCTGAAAAAGAAGCCCTCCTATGTCTGGACAGGCTCGTTTGACCTTGGAGTGAGCGGAAGCCTCTCCACAAGCGAGTCATACGAATACTATCTGAATCTGTATCGCGTGAAGATGTCGGAGGTGCGCATGAATATGTCGGCCTTCGAGCAGGAGAAGAAAGACCCCGCCTTGCTGGCACTGCTTTCGCCCACCTTTGTCAGAGCTTTGAACGTAGACAACATCAATACGACCGCATTCTACGACGACTGGGGCACCGACATTATCACGCAAGGCTCGTTTGGCGGCTACAACATCTATATCTACGGCCGTCAGGAGAACGTTTATGAATATAGCGTTGGCTTTGACGCGCAGGGCAGCCTCTCGCGCAGCAAACCAACAAGCACCGGCAAGACGTGGAAAGATATCTATGCGAATGCCCATAGCGACTATGCGGAGGGACATTTCGACGTGGCTTACCAAAACGAGAACTATGAGAAAGCCAGCAAGGCAGTATCCCTGCAAACCTCTACCGGAGGCGACCTTGCCATCGACGATCCGCAGAAGTGGCTCGACGGCTTCAATACCGACGGTTCCGACAGTAAGTGGGCGCTCATTGGCTACAACGTGAGCAGCGATGATAAAGACAACACCCTCTGCCGTCTGTATCCTATCGAAGAGCTGGTTGGTCAGATAGCGTTTACCTACGACCAAGTGGTTACGGATAAAACAGAAGCCGACATAGAGGCAGTCACCCGTCTGCTGAACAACTACAGCGAGTTGCTAAACGCCAAAGACGACTACCTCAACTCTAAACAGGTGGTGCAGCGGACAAAGTCGAGATTGGTGTTGGCAGACATCTTGATCAAGAGCGGCGCGAACGGGCATAAGAATGGAGAACCAACACCCTTTGTTGCGCAAGACCCGAACGATCAGAACAACTACTTGACTTACTATCCAGTTATGGCAAACGCCAATGCTCCGTGTGAAAATGGATATGCATTCGAGCCGACTTGCCACCATTATATAGACGCTACAGACAATGACGACAAGTATATCTATTATGCGTTGGCGCCAAGCGACAAATGCTTAGGCATCGTGGATGCCGTGTTCTGTCAAGAGGGAACAGCCAAAGACTTCAACGGTGGAAAATACTACATTCCGCGAGGCGTGCATGCTGATCATGATATGGATGGAGCGCTCGACAACAACTATCTTTTTGTGAAGTACTATGACGAGGGCGTAGACATCGACCCGTCGAAGAAGATTACCGCCATAGGTTTCGCCAATATCGACAACCACGACGTGATTATCTCATCGACTGGCGGAAGTGAGCTGCGCATGAATGCCACAGAAACGGAAGAAAACAAGTTCAACCAGTTTTGGGATAAGAAGAATTGGAACTGGTATGCCGGCGACCGGTCAGGCAAAAGCTGGGTTTTCTACGAGGGTGGATTGGTAAGGCATAATCGCTTCTATGTGGTTTACACCACTCAAGACCTACCCATCCAGCACTTCCGCGAAGGTTCCGTATGGCAACCGAAAAGGTGGGGAGAGTAACGCATCCACGAAACATATTGCGAGGGGGCATGTCGGTAACCACATGCTCCCTCGCAATGTTTGTTGTGTGTAAGGAATCGCTCTTCGATAGCGGTTTGCCGTGATTCTGTAATTGTTTTTTTATATCATTGTCATTGCGTTGTGTCTCAGTGAAATATAAAGAATAGAAAAAGGATGTTTAAAAACATATTTAATAAATTTTAACCAACAAAACATTTGTAAAAGGTGGTTTGTGACTATAAATTTGTAAACGTAGTGGATATTTTGCTTAGACATAATAATCTTTTAAGGATTTCATTTAACACATAGTACAAGTAATTATGATTACCAGTAAGTACCACAGAAGAAGACTATTGCCGGCAATGCTGTTGGCGATGCTGATGTTGTCTTGTTATATGGAGGCAGCAGCTGTAAATCCGAACTCAAAAGAACAAGCAAGTGACTGTGCAGTCGGGAGAATGCAAAAACCGGACGACATGCTGGCTGCGCTTTGTGATAGAGAAGGAAATCAGACAAATGTTGAAGTCACCGGCACAGGAGGCTTGGATGATCAGGTCGATGATGGAGTAATATGTGTTGACGGGATATATTACGTTCTCGACCCTGGAGCCATGGCAGCAAGGGTAGTTGCCAAAAACGAACTTAATTCTACATACCAAGGACGTATAATCATACCGTCGTCTATAAAAGTGGACGGAAGAGAATATACAGTCAAGTCGATAGGAAGGAGAGCGTTTGCCGCCTGCATGGAATTGGACAAGGTGTTTATACCCAAAACTGTTGAAGTGGTAGAAAAAAGAGCATTCGAATCGGCAGTAATTGACGATATTGAAATAGAAGAAGACTCACAATTGAAAGTGATAGAGGATTATGGGTTTATGTTCTTCTGCAAAAATAGAGGACAGGTAGTCCCGGATCATTTCCGGCTGCCTGAAGGTTTGCAGGAAATCGGAGTGAGGGCATTTTGTGGAGCATTTGCAGATCTTGTGATACCGTCGACAGTGTGGCGTATGGGAGATTTGTCACTTGCAACGAATATCAAGGATTTGTTTTTGAAGTGGGAAAGACCAGTCAATACTCCGTTGAATATCTTGGAGTTGTCGGGTTATAACGATGTGGATTATAAAGGCTCCATGTGTCCGACACCTGTAGAGATACACGTGCCGTCAGGCTCCCTCCCCACCTATAGATTGACAAAGCCGTGGTGTTTTTTCTCATTGGATGAGATGCCGGTTGAAGAGGCAACCATTTATGCCGATATTGCAGGACTGCGGTATCGATTGCGCGGCAACAAAGCCGTTCTGCTACCACCAAGCGAGGGACAATATTCAGGAGATATAGTATTGCCTGAAATGGTTAGTTATAATGGGAAAGAATATAAGTTGGTCAGGACTGAAGGCGCGTTTAACAACTCGAAAGTTGTTTCGGTAGCCTTCCCATCCTCTGTAAAATATGTGGTTGATGATTTTAAATATTGCATGGAACTGCAGACAGTGACATTCCCTGAAAATTCGCGATTGAGATTTTTCAGCGCGATGGAGGGGTGTCCGAAATTGACTGAATTCGTTTTTCCGCCATCATTGCAGGTGCTTTACGGAAATTCCATGATGTATCTTGACGGACTCAAGACCATCGATATCCCAGGTTCGGTTTCTTATATTGGAGCATATACATTTGTGAACGGAGCACTGACAGAAGTGACCGCACATTGGATTTGTCCGCCAAAAATGCTGCCGAATGATGTGTTTATAACAAAAAGCAATCCGCGAATCCGTGTGCCGGTTGGAGCCAAGAAGTATTATGAAGCGTCGGAAGCTTGGAATAAATTTGAGATTGTCGAGGATGAGACAGTGGAGGCTTTTGTGAAAGTGTATACAGAGGGCCGCGAACGAGTGCTTACGCTTCCAGTGGATGAGAGTGCCGACTACTATGAGTTTGAGGCTTTTAAAAATGGAGAAGTAGTTAAGTCGCAGACTCTTTCACTCATAAAGAGTATAAGAACAGCCAGCGCAAATAGAGAGGCAGCAACCAAACGCATAGGTTTTGATGTCTCATCGTTGGATGACGGCAGTTACCGCTATAGAATCCGAGCGGCATCGGATACGGAAGGCTTGATTTCGTTGTTTGAGGGAACGTTTGTTGTCGGTGATGACAGTGGTGTGGAAGATGTCGTTTCCGATGGCGACACAAATTATGATGTCTTTGATATTATGGGCGTCTGCATACGGACGAATATGCAAGAAGCGGAAATCTCTGGTTTGACGCCTGGAATATATATTTTGCGCCCTGTTCGGAACGCTAATCCGTCAAACGTTCGGAAAATCATAGTGGAATAAGGTTAATGCATAGATGAAGAAGGTTGCAGTGCGCCTCTGCCACACAAGCTGGGAATAGGCGCACTGTCAATGAATTTTCTCTGAAAAATTTGGTTTATAATATAAACCAAATTAAATTTGCACTCGACTCAAGGGCGGACAGGCGAGACCGCTCTTTTTTCAAAGCCAAATGGTTTATTTTATAAACCAAGTATTAACCATCAAATTTTTCATAAAATGGAAGACAGAAAACTCACCGAAAAAGAAAGTCTCGAAGTGATAACTTCGATGATAGCACTCACTAAGCAACGCTATATTGGCGATGGACGCATTTTGCTGCTGTTTGGCTACCTGACAGTTGCTGTTTCTGCGTTGATATGGATACTCCTCGTGATTACACAAAATCCTGTGTGGAACTGGCTATGGTTTCTTGTTTGGATTATTGGAGGCATCGTTGCTCCGATAAAGGCAAAGAAACAACAGATTGAAAAAGGGGTAAAAAATTATTCCGACACACTCACATCCCGCATTTGGTCTACAGTAGGCTTCAGTGCAATCGCCGCCACAGCCATCTGCCTCGCATTTCTGCTTGTCAAAGGAATTGACGCATGGCCTATGATGTTGGCGTTCGCTCTGATAATCGTTCCCTTCGCCGAGGTTGCCCAGGGAATTGTTTTCAAAGAGACAACGCTTATTGTTGGAGGTGCGATAGGATTGTTTGCAGGCTTATTTACGGAGGCATGCATCGCCGGGGATGTAGAGCTTTATGCATCATGGTATATGCCATTGTTTATAATCGCGTTTGTGGCGATGATGATAATTCCCGGCCATATTCTCAACCATAAGGCACGAAAAGAAAAATGAAAGAACTGAATCCGCTTCTGCACTCGCAACTCCGTCTTGCTGTAATTTCCATACTGATGAATGTTGAAGAGGCAGATTTCGTTTATCTCAAGGAGAAAACCGAATCTACAGCCGGCAATCTCAGCGTTCAGCTTGAAAAGCTGTCTACCGCGGGATATATTTCTATTGAAAAGGGAATGTCGGGCAAGCGTCCCAGGACGACATGCTCAATTACTTACGATGGAAGAAAGGCTTTTGAAGAATATGTCGAGGCGTTGAAAACATACCTTGGCTTATGATGAAAACAGCCAGACCTTACGGATAGGGCATCTTGTGTGCATAAGTGTGCGTTAGACAACAAAGCAGGGACTGCCGAAGAGGCTGTCCCTGCTTTGTTGTTTTGTTTTGAGGATATTTTGATGTTCTTCTGAACCTTATTTCTTGAGACGGTTTCCGTAGCGGCTCATGAACTTGTCTACGCGGCCAGCTGTGTCGACCAATTTCTGCTTACCAGTGAAGAAAGGGTGAGAAGAACTCGTGATTTCGAGTTTTACGAGCGGGTAAGTAACGCCGTCGATTTCGATTGTCTCCTTAGCAGCGACAGTCGAGCGAGTGATGAAAGTTTCGCCGTTCGACATATCTTTGAAAACAACCTCGCGATAGTTTGATGGATGAATGTCTTTTTTCATTTCTATATCTTTTTTATTATTACAAAGTTACGCGCCGCTGGTAAAGGCGACTTCTGTAATGGCGTGCAAATGTACGCATATTTTTCCATACGGCAAACATTTACGGAGTTTTTTTGTCGCAACGTTCGCAATATTAAAGGATAAGCGGATGCGAGAGGTGTCGCATCCGCTTGTCTTAGTCAAGCCGTGTTAGGGCTTATTTTTTTGCGTCGAGTTCGCGAAGGAGCTCGTCGACCGCAGCTTTCAGTTGTGCGTCCAAACCATTGGCAGCGTCCTCAGGAGAGTTCAGCACATAGATGTCGGGATCCAGTTGCGAGTTCTCAAGGTAATTTCCTTCCGCGGTGCGGTATCCGATGACCGGAGTGCCGAAAATCAGCGAAGAGTCCTGCAGACGTTCCCACCAAACGCTTGTCATGGTGCCAGGCACCGGAGCGCCGACAAGTTTGCCGAGACGCATGTGTTTGTATACCCAAGGCGTTCCATGAGCGTTGGAATAGTTGGCCTCGCCCTGCACCATGATTGAAGGTTTGTTCCATCGGCGGCTCGGCATGTCGCACGCTTCTCTTCCGCGGTACACCTGAGTGAGATATTTTGTTCCGCTGAACAGAATTTCGATATCTTCGTGGAGGCGTCCTCCACCATTGAAACGGGTGTCGATCACGATTCCCTCCTTCTTGTTGTATTTACCAAGCACGTCAGAGTACACTGTACGGAAACTGTTGTCGTCCATAGATTCGATATGTACGTATCCCAAGCGACCGTTTGACCAGCGGTCCACGTCGGCGGCGCGTTGTTTGATCCATCGGCGGTAGAGCAAAGCACCGCAAGCGCCGTCAGAGATAGGTTTCACCACCTCGTCCCACTGCTTGCCGCCATCGGAAAGCGAAATCAGCACCTTCTCTCCGGTCAGCCCGGCGAGCAGCGCATAGAAGTCGGTGTCGGCAGAAATTTCCTGTCCGTTGATTTTCTCGATAATGCATCCCTTCTTCACTTTTGAAGACGCGTTGTCGAAAGGACCTCCGGCAATCACCTCGTCGATTTTCACGCCCTTTCCTTCATACGAAAGGTCGTAGAACAGACCTAAGTTGGCAGTGGCTTCTCCACGGGCACCGGCACGGTATCTGCCACCCGTGTGCGACACGTTTAGCTCACCGAGCATTTCGCTGAGCAGCTCGGCAAAGTCGGCGTTGTTGTTGATGTGAGGCAGGAACTTGCGGTATGCAGCTGTCATCATCGGCCAGTCTACACCGTGCATGTCAGTGCGGTAGAAATGGCGGGCCTCCTGGCGGCAAACGTGGTCAAACATATATTCGCGTTCTTTTGCCAAATCCATCTTCATCTCAGCCTTGTAGCTGATGCGTTCCATCTTGTCGGAAGCCACGGTGAGTTTCTGCATTATGCGTGAGCCGAGAATGAAAATGCACTTGCCGTCTTTCTGCACGTCGAACTGAGCCGACGACGTGTCGAGTTTCTTCAGGCATTCTGTGCTCTTTTTGCGCAGGTCGAGTTTCCAAAGATCGTAACCCTCCTCGAAAGCCGACAGGTAGTACAGGCTTTCTCCATCGGCATCGACGATGGCATCGGCAATTTCGGAAGAGTTTGGCGTGATGCGCACAATACGGCCCTCGATGCCGTCAAGTTGCACGTCAATGTCTTTTTTCTCTTCTTTCTTGTCAACCTTCTTGTCGTCTTTCTTTTTGCCTTTTTTCTTGTCGGCGTCAGCCTTTTCAGCATTTTTCTTCTGCTCCTTTTCCAATTCCTTCTGCAATTCGTAATCCTCCTTGCTAAGTCGGAATTTGTCGTAGGCATCCTTGTTCATAAACACAAGCATCACGTCGTTGAGCGAACCCCACGAAGCATGGCTGCGCATGCCGTAGCGGTCTGTGAGGAAAAGCACAGCGTTTCCGTCGAGCACCCATCTTGGCTGCGAGCTGAAGTATCCGCTGCCAGTCAGGTTTACCGGCTTCTCTGATCCGTCAGCCTTTACGATAGCCACGTCGGAATAAGGGTCGTGTCCGTTGCCGATGATTTCAAGCGAGAACCATTTTCCATCTGGCGACCAGGCATAGTTGAAGCCACCCATAAACCATTCCGAACCGTCGGTCACCTGCCTCACAGCTTTAGTGGCCACGTTGACCACCATAAGCCGGCATTCATCCTCGATGAAAGCCACCTCTTTTCCGTCGGGCGAGAATTTCGGATTCTGTCGGTCGGCGAGAGAGTCGGCGAGCAGCGGCTGCTCGTCGATTAGAGTTGCATTAGGGAAGTTGAGGTCGTCGGAGCGTTTTATGCGAGCCGTGTAAAGCCCCCAATGCCCGTTGCGTTCGCTGGCATATACGAGCGAACGGTTGTCGGCACCGAAGTCAACGTCGGCCTCACCCTCCACTGTGTTGGTGATTTGTTTTGTTGTGCCGTACTCCACCGATGTCACAAACACATTGCCGCGCACGGTGAAAGCCACCTGCTTGCCATCGGGCGACACGCTTGCCGAAGTAGCACCGTTTGTGAACGACAGGCTTGACGGCAGGTCGACGTCGTCGCGCACAATGTCAATGTCGACGAGCGACGGTTTCTCACCATTTCGCTGAGTGTAGATGGCTCCGTCGTAGGTGTAGCACATCGTGCCGTTGTCGGCAACGCTGAGGAAGCGCACCGGGTGAGTGCTGAAGTCGGAAATCTTTGTCAATGCCGCCGGGTTTGCGAGCGGCATAGAGTATACGTTCATCGAGCCCCCATTGCGCTCACTGAGGAAATACACCGTGCTGCCGTCGGCCGACAAAGCCGGGCACAAATCCTCTCCGGCATGAGCCGTCAGGTTGGTGTGCTTGCCGGTTTTGGTGTTGTATGCCCAGATGTCGCGTGTCACAGACGACGTGTGATGTTTGCGCCATACGTCTTCATAACCCTTGCGGTCCTGATATACAAACATGCTGCCGTCTTTGGCAAACGACAGGCATTCGGCAGGAGTAGGGAGAGCCTGCTCCTGGCGTCCGCCAGTGGCTGGCACTTTGTACAGCTCAAGCAACACGTCGGGGAACAGCGCACTTGCCGCAGGTTTCTGATTGTTGGCTGAGAAATAGACATATTTTCCATCGGGTGAGAAAGCCTCTGGCACTTCGCCTCCCGACTTTGTGGTCAGACGCACTGCCGAACCACCGTCGGCATTCATAATAAACACATCGTTGTTGCCGTATCGGTCGCTGGCAAAAGCAATCTGCTTTCCGTCGGGCGACCATACAGGCACCGACTCGTAGGAGTCGTGCGATGTTAGCCGCACGGCAGAGCCTCCAGTAGAGGCAACTTTGTAGATGTCGCCCTTGTAGCAGAATGCAATCTGCGATCCGTCGGGCGAGATTTTTACATCGCGCATCCACAACGGAGTGGCGGCAAAGCCCACCGCAGTCGTTGACGCAACGATGATTGTTGCAAAAAGTTTTTTCATTTCTATTATTTTATTGTTTTGTTTGAATTTCCGCTCTTTCCCAGATGCAGTCGGGAATCATTCTCCATACCGCCACGAGCAAGCGGTATCGCCAGTCGATTGTCGCCACGCGTTTTTTGCGGCGCAAGGCGTCGACAATCATTCGTGCGGTCTTTTCCGGGCGCATAAGCATCGGGTAGTTGCCCGACCTCAGCAGGTCGGTGTCGACAAATCCCGGACGGATGTCGGTGAACGTGATGTTGGCGCGAGTCATTGCCGACAGTTGCGCCAAGCATTGTATGTAGGTGTTTTGAAAGCGTTTTGTGGCAGAGTATGCTGGAGCGATGCCCAGCCCTTTAGTCCCGGCAATCGAGCTTACGGCGCCGATGTGTCCGCCACCATGGCTTTTCAGATAGTTGAATGCCGCATCGATCATACGGGTGAATCCCACAACGTTTGTTTCTGCCGTTGCGATTTCTATGCCCGGGTCGAGGTCGCGGTTCTGGCTTCCTATCCCAGAAACGAGCAGGATGGTGTCGACGCCGCCCATGCGCTCCGCCAAATCAACGAGCAGCCCGCCTGCGTTTTCGTCGGTCACGTCGATGCGTTGCCACACAACGTTGCCGCCTTCTTCGGCAAACTTGCGCAGCCTGTCCTCTCTGCGGCCAGCCACCCCTATGTTGACGCCCTCGCTCCGCATTATGCGTGCCACCTCAAGACCGATACCCGAAGTGGCGCCTACGATTATAGCATTTTTCATATTCATAAGCATTTTAAATAGTAAAATTACAACGTTTCCGGCATAGACCAAGACGCGTGATGCGTAATTAACAATCTTTAATCAGAAGGCGTGGCGAGGTGATGAAACCATTGGGTAAAAGAGTGTTGGATTAGGTAATTTTAACAAAAAAGCACGCTGTAATTGTTGTATGAAATAGATTTGAATTAATATATTTGCAATGTACGATAATTCTAACTCTAATAAATCCGATAATGAAAAATACTTACAAAACCATTTTGCAGGAAATGAGTGAGCGCACGCTGAAGGCTGACACGCTTGAAGGCGACGCGCAATTGTTTGCTCTTCTTCGACAGACGGCATGTGCTTCGGGCGACCTGCCCGCAATGGCAGATGTGGACAACGCCGTGCTTATGGCGGTGGAAAAATGTCGTGCTGAAAGAGGCGACGATGCCGCCTGCCGCTTATGGACGCTTTATGAGTACAGCAATGCCGGAGCCACTCTTGGCTGCGACTTTGCAACGGCGATGAGCAACGGTGATACGAGTTTTGCCGAGGCGATTTATTCGAAGGCGAAGCAACTGAGCGAGCAGCTGGCGGAAAAACGCGAGTTGCGCGATGCTTTCGGTGCATTGTTCCGCCAGTTCTCCGCCGTGTCGTAGGATTTCAGTCCTTCAAGCAGGCGGTATGATTTTGACGCCGGTATGTAAGCAATAATATAGTGAATATTTAATGCTATGAATTGATTTGTATTGCAGCTAACTTTTGTGGTGTTTTGTTTCCTATATTAAAATTCGAAGTGCAAAAAGCAGACGGAATTTTGCTAATTCAGAAATTATTTGTAATATTGCATTTGCTTGTTTGATCTTCGTCAAAGATAATCATTAATTTTGCAGAAAAAATATCAAATAATTATGGTCACAATTCACAAAATTTTTATAGTAACTTTAATGTCGCTTTCAACTCTTCTTGCTTGGAGCAAATCTGTGATTGTTGATGAAATTTCATTTCCAATAAGCGAATATAAGAAAGACGGGGATGATCATTATGTAAGACCTAATCCCTATGGAGAATTAAGAATTATTCTACGTTATTACGACACTTTCGAAAACGAAGACAATAACGCCTATCAATTAAAAATTATAGGATATTCCGATTCTTCTGAAAATTATCAAAGCATGATTCTTTCAAGCACATTTTCCGGTCGTTCCCAAAATGAAATAAATAGGAATTCTTGGGGTCGAAACAAATTTATAACCGGTCAACGAGAAATAGTTGAATCTTTTGTCTTACTTTCTAATGGGCATTGGAACACAATGTTTGCCCTGTTTAAAGATGGTGAGATTCGATTAGTGTATGGCCCACAGATGAAGGATGTAACAACAAGTATAAAGATTGAAGGTAATAGAGATACATGGAATCGACTTGTCAGGTTTCTTGAAAGCGCTTGGGGACATAACATCGGAAGAATGTATTAGAACCCAATTTTAGGT
>ULYO01052310.1_pt1 | contig 13844 bp, 9 predicted proteins | sample 1962281 | NCBI WGS metagenome assembly ULYO01 (sample SAMEA4835866, study PRJEB28245) | human gut metagenome | biome: gut microbiome; material: fecal sample | place: Denmark | collected 2008 | reverse complement strand
TCACCAAGAACTTTCAGATTTCAGGTTTCGACCCCTACACCTACCTTACCCTCTCGAAGTGGAAGGTGTATTACACGGAGTATCGCCATCCCATGCTCCCTTTCTTTCTCTATCCTTTCTCGCTACTGAACGGCTGGCTGATAGAACTCACCTCCCGCAACTGGGCAACTACCATCGTGGCGGTGATGATGACATTCTTCTCCACCTACTCCACCCTCTTCTTCAGAAGAATCTTCAGAGAGGTAATGCAGCTGAAGGCTATAGACAGCAATGTGCTCACAGCGATGCTTTTTTCCTTTGCCTACGTGCTGCTCGTCACCTTTGTAGATGACCATTTCGGCATGTCGCTTTTCTTCCTGTCGATGACACTTTATCTGGCAGGCAAACAGCAGCAGGAACACCGCAGCATGCCTTGGTGGCAAACAGCCCTGCTCTTTTTCTTCACGGCAGGCATCACGCTGAGCAATGGCGCCAAGACTTTCCTTGCCGCCCTCTTTACCAATGGCAAAAAACTCTTCCGTCCGAAATATCTGGCATTGGGCATCATCTTGCCTACCCTTCTGATAGGTGCTGCAGGCATCTACCAGAATAAGGCATTCATTATTCCTAATCGCCTGGAAGGAGAACGGCTCGTTGCCCAAAAGGCTGCTAAAGACAGTACTTTTAGGGCTAAGATGGACCAGAAACAGAAGCACGATAAGGCCATCGCTGGCAAGAATATCCAGAAACGGGGCATGCTTTCATGGGCAGATATGTCTATCTCCCGTTCAGAATCATTGGTTGAAAACGTTTTTGGCGAATCGCTTATCCTGCACAGGGAGCATCTGCTGGAAGATATCCACAGCCACCGCCCGATATTCGTGAAATACCAGACACCCATTCCTTATATCATAGAGGGTATCATCGTGATTCTGCTGTGTATGGGCTTTTGGATGGGAAGAAGATCGGCCTTTCTCTGGCTCACTGCCTCATGGGTGGCATGCGATGCCTTCATTCATCTGGTCATGGGATTCGGACTGAACGAGGTTTATATCATGGCTGCCCATTGGACGTTCATCATTCCGATCTGTATCGGATATATCATCAGAAACTGTAAGGAGAAATATCTGCCTTATCTTCGTGGAACACTCGTAGTTATCACCATCTTCCTGTTCTTCTATAACAGCACGCTGATATTCCAGTATCTCACAAGATAAAAAAAGAGAACCCGACAAGATAAAAAAGTATCTTAGATTAAAACCATCATGCTGAAAATAAGTATCTTAACCCCTATCTATGGAGTAGAAAAATATATCGAACAGTGCGCCCGTTCACTGTTCGAGCAGTCGTATGCGTCTATCGAATACATCTTTGTAGATGACTGTACCCCCGATAAAAGCATCGGTATCCTACAATCGCTCCGGAAAGAATATCCGGGAAGAGCACAACAGGTACGCATCATCCACCACGACAGAAACCGGGGCGTGGGAGCTGCAAGACAGACGGCACTGATGGCGGCTACAGGCGACTATCTTTTATTTGCCGATAGCGATGACATACTGCCGGAAGATGCAGTTGAGAAGCTGGCAGGAAAGGCAGATAGTAGCCATGCCGATCTGATTGATGGCGGCTACAAAGAGTGGTGCGATGGAAAGGCAGGAATGCTCCAGAAACCTTTTGAAGTTTCTGATGAGATGCTGCTCAAACTGCTTGTCTGTCAGAACATCATCACCAACCGGCTGTGGGGCAGAATCTATAAGCGTTCGCTCATCATGGAGCACAGGATATTCTTTGAAGAGGGCATCAACTATGCGGAAGATCTTTTCTGGAATGCCCAGTTTATGTTCTACGGCAAAAAGGTGAACATCGATGATGCAGTATATTATTACCGTACCGACAATGAGAATTCCTACAATCACAACATCTCTGAAAAGAACCTCCTGTCATACTTCAAATCAACCCGCCGACTCATCGATTTTTTCGAGCAGAACGATAAGAAGCATCAGTATCTCAGGGCCACAGAGATAGGCATCGTCAATGCCTACCGCTGGGCAGCAAACGCTCATGTAGCCTTCGAAAAAGTGGATCAAGCACTCGACTATAAGCCTAAGAGCTGCCTCATCAGCCTCATCATCAAGCTCATCAAAAAGGGGGTACCTGTCAAGAGGGTGAATCTTATCTACCTCGCTTACAGAAAGCTATACACTCTTCTAATATCTGCACCTTCAGCAGTTTCATGATACAGAAGTAGATGATGGCAGAAACCAGCAGACGAACCAGCAGCAGGAGATAGATGTTCTGCAGGCTGCGGGTCATAAAATAGGTAACTACCATCGTGGCTGCCGCACAGAGCATGAATGGCAGTATATCCTTTGCCACATCCAGGAACCGCAATCCGGCAACACGCTTCATCATCCACTGCCAGACCAGAAGCCAGGCGATGATAAACACGGTATAGGCTATCACCATGGTCTGGATGCCATATTGATGACAAAACAATACCAAGGCGAGCAGCCCCACTACCTGACCGATGTTGCACCACATATATACATCAGAACGCCCCTTGCTAATAGCCAGATTCTGATAAAGCGTGTAAATAGGCATAAAGGCACCGCTCACGCAGAGAATCTGCAACAGCGGCACACTGGCTATCCATTTCTCATGAATCGTAATCAGAATGAATTCACGTGATACCAGGGTCAAGCCAAACATCAATGGAAAAGAAAGGAATGCCGTAAAACGGAGCATCTTTCTAAACACCAGCAACTCGCGGTTCTTATCGTCCTGGATAGAAGCCAAGACGGGTTGCGCTATCTGTCCCACCGTATTGGCAACAAACGAATTAGCCTTGGTGTCCCAGTTGTATGCCTGACTATAGTTACCCACATCATTAATCGGATAGAACCTGCCGAAGACAAAGGTCAACACATTGTTGCTCACCGTATTGATAATGTTGGTAACCAGGAGTTTCACGCTGAATCCGAACATCTTTCTCACCGGTCCGAAATCGATATGAAAATTCGGGCGCCATCCCGTATAATAATATCTTCCTATATTCAGCACGAGGATAAAGATAACCTGCTGCCAGGCAAGACTCCAGTAAGCCATGCCGTTGAATGCCAGTACCAGTCCCACGACGTTCGAACTGATCAGAGCCATGAAATTAACGATGGTAATCTCCTTGTTCATCATGTTCTTCATCATATATCCGTTCTGGGCGATGCCAAACGAAGAGATGAAGAAACTCAGGAACACGAAGCGCGACAGGGAGGTGAGACAAGGCTGATGGAAGAAATCTGCTATCAGCGGCGCACAGAAAAAGAGCACCACATACATGGTAAGACTCACCAGGACATTAAACCAGAACACCGAGTTATAATCGTTGTCGGTGGGTTTCCTGATATTCACCAGTGCCTGGGTAAACCCGCTACTCTGCAGATTGCCCGCTATCAGGGTGAATATGGTGAGGATGCCGATGATACCATAATCGGCTGGCGACAACAAACGCGCCAAGAAGATGCCAAAGAGGATATTGAGTACCTGGGTAGAGCCACTGTTCATCGCTCCCCAGAACAATCCCTTGGCGGTTTTTTCCTTTAATGATTCTGCCATCGTTTCTATCTGATAAATATGGAATATTACTTGTTTTTACTTTTTAGAATGCAAAAGTAGCATAAATAGTTTGAAGTTCAAAACTTTTTGCTTACTTTTGCAGCCGTAAAACAGAAAAAAGTATGGATATTAAAAACATCAAGAAGGAATGGAACGCCACAATACTCGATATATTGAAGGCTTTCATCGAAATCTGCAACAAGTATCACCTCAGATATTACTGTTGTGCCGGCACCGCTATCGGAGCCGCCCGTCACCACGGAATGATTCCCTGGGACGATGACATCGACGTACTGATGCCACGCCCCGACTACGACCGTCTGCTCGAAATCGCCAAGCATGAAGACTTTGGCAAATACGAGGTAGTAACTCCCTACAACAACGAGTCATACCCTCTGTATTTCTCCAAACTCGTGAACCGCGAAACCACCCTTATCGAGGAGAAGGAGCGTCCCTGCATCATCGGTCTTTACGTAGATATCTTCCCTCTTGATGCCACCGACGATGACCTGGAAACGGCAAAGGCGCTGTATCGCAAATACTCTAAGACCATCAACCGTCTGAATGCCGTAACCACCCACAATACTTTCTTTGAGTACATCTCCCTGCTCCTGCACAAGGAAACCTGGGGCCGCTTTGCCATCAAGACGATCGCCTTCTTCTGCCGCAGCAAGATGCGCCACCGCCTCATCCAGCAGATGGACGAGATGAGTCACCGTTATGACTTCGATAAGGCGAAGAACGTACTGGTGAATACGGGTTCCTACCACTATAAGGAGATTTTCCCGAAGGAATGGCTCGGCAAGGGCAAGGAATTCCCGTTCGAGGATACCACCGTCTTGCTGCCGGAGCAGGCTGATACCTATCTGCGCCACTTCTTTGGCGACTATATGAAGTTTCCACCCGTAGAACAGAGAGTAGAGAAACACCTTCGCTACTATCTGAACATGGAAAAGCGGGAAACATGGGATGAGATTAAAAGAAAGCTTTAGCCTTCCCTCACTTCCTGCAAGGTATGTCCGAAACCTTCTTCTACATCAAAGAGCGGTTTCCAGCCTAAAGCCTTGAGTTTATCCGTACTGAAGGTTGCCTTGGTGATAGGCGTGGTATTGCCCTGCTGCGCATCCGCCTCAGGAATATCAAACACCACCTTTCTATCCGCTTTCCGGGCTATCAGCTCTGCCAGTTGGCGGATGGAGATATTCGATTCTGAATGAGCCACATTATAGGCATTTGCCCTCTCGCCATCCAGCAGGAGGCGCAAGATGGCATGGGCGGCATCTACCACATAAAGCCAGGAGCGGAAAGCCTCACCCTTACTCTTCAGGACGATATCCTCACCCTTCAGAACATTGCGGATAAACTGGGCATACACCCTATTGTCACTCTCCGTAAAGCCCGGACCGTAGGTATGACTCAGTCTGGCTATCACCACATCGGCATCATACTCTGCTCCGTATGCCATGCAGAGCGTTTCGGCAGCACGTTTGGAAGATGGATAGCAGGCACGCACCGATGCACAATCCACATAGCCGCTGCTCTTCTCGCTAAATTCAGAGCCATCGCCCTCGCCATAGATTTCACCCGAAGAGATATAAACCATGCGCTGCATGCGGTGATTCAATCCATATTCCAGCAGGTTGGATACGCCGTTGATGTTTGCCTTCATCACCTCTACAGGGTTCTGCTTAAAGAAGTTAGGACTCGCATTGCTGGCTGCATCGATGATGTAATCAGCGCCCTCAGCCAACTCATTATAGACTGGTTCCCCTATCATCCTGTCCATGCTCTTGATGACAGGCTGGGTAACGTCTATCTCTGCAAAGAAGAAAGATTCATCCTCCCAATAGGCAGCAAACTTCTGTCGGGCACGTTCCTTGTTTCTTCCGGCTGCTATCACCTTGTAGCACCGGGCAGGATTCTGCATCAGCACATCAACCACACAGCCTCCTACCAATCCTGTAGCACCAGCCACAAGAATGGTCTTGCCATGCAGACGCTCCAATTCCAAACCTTCCCGGAAAAGGCGCGCAATATCTTCCTTATATGGTGAATTTCCTATCATAACATGTTTATTTTAACCAAGCCTCAGGCTGAACCTTCATCAGTGCCTTCAGTATCTCCAGATCCTCAACGGTGGTTATCTTGATGTTCTTCTCTGAACCAGGCACGATATGCATCTGTCTGCCTCCCAGTTCTGCCATCAGCGTACAGGATGCCACCGAATTGGTGATACCCTTCTCCTTAGCCTCTTCGTGGGCTGCTATCAGATTGCCCAAACGGAAGGTCTGGGGTGTCTGGGTACGGATCAGTTTGTCACGCGGAATACTGGTGTTGGTCGTGAAACCATCTTCGCTCTCCAGGATAGCCTCTCTACATTTGATACCCGTAATGGCATAGCCATACTTCTGGCAGATGGCGATATTGGATGAGATGATGTCTTGCGACAAGAGTGGGCGCACGGCATCATGCACCAGCACCAGGTCGTCATCACCGCATCCCGCCTCTTTCAAGCCATAGATACCATTGTGAATCGACTCCTGACCATTGCTTCCGCCAGGGAATATCCATTTCAGCTTGGTAATGCAGAACTGGTTGGCATACGACTGCAGTACCGTTTCCCAACCTGCCAGACATACCACAGCAATACCCTGAATATCAGGATGCTTCTGAAAAGCCATCATCGTATGGATGATGATAGGACAGTTGTCTACATGCATAAACTGCTTTGGGATGTCCTGTCCCATTCTATTGCCAGAACCTCCGGCTATGATCAATGCATAGTTCATATTTTCTATCTTTAAATTGATTATTTCTGAATGATTCTCCCCGGATTCCCTACCACGGTAGCCCCGTCGGGAATATCCTGGAATACCACGGCACCGGCTCCTATCGTCACGTGGTTGCCGATATGGATGCCGCCGAATACCGTGGCACCGGTATAAATCTTCACGTCATTTCCTATGGTAGGTCTGCCGCCCTTGCCGTTGCCCAGCGTCACCATCTGCAGACAATAGAAGTCATCGCCTATGCTTTCTGCGTTGAGATAGGTGGCATAGCTGTGCTCCAGATGAGCACCCTTCCCGATATGCGGGCACCAGATGGTCATCGTACGCTCGGGTGGCAACAGCCAGCTGATGAAAACCGAACGGTATTCGCCCATGCGGTAATAAAACAGATTGCGGAAACTCCTTTCGCGGGTGCATGCCTTAATCAGGTTGAGCACCGTAGGCTTCCTGTCCTGCACCTTCAGCAGGTCGGCATCTATCTCCTTCTTATGGAGCAGATACAGAGCGATATGCGGCAACATGCGCACCGCCGAAGCTGACAATATGATGGTTTGTACTATCGGATTCATGACTCTAAATCTTATTTTTATCTTTGCAAAGATACAAAAAATAAAGCAACTAGCATGCTTTTATCCGAAAACAATTGTTCTTTTCACTAAAAATAAGATAATAGAACAGGGTTTGTAGAATTTTAGTCGGTTTTAATGCTAAATAATGTGAATTAAATAGCTTTCCATACAACTTTTCCGTACCTTTGCACAAAGTTATATATAACGATATTTTAGAAGAGGATAAAACAGAACATTATGAAGAGGATATTGATTGTTGAAGACGATTTGGCATTCGGAACCATGATACAGACTTGGCTCAAAAAGAAAGGATTCGATGTAGAAAGGGTAACATCTGTAGGCGCTGCCATCAAAGCGATGGGAGCCGGCGATGCATTCCATCTGGTTCTTTCCGACTTGCGCCTGCCCGACCACGACGGACTGGTATTGCTCCAGCATATCAGAAAGTCCGATGCCCACCTGCCTTTTATCGTAATGACTAGCTATGCAGAGGTTCAGAATGCTGTATGTGCCATGAAATCGGGTGCTACCGATTACGTGGCTAAACCTTTCCATCCCGAAATCCTCTTAGAGAAAATCCGTGAGGCTATCCAGTCGGCTGCTTCTGCGGTTTCTGCCCCTCAGCGTGCGGAATCTGCCGCCATGCAGGATGCGCCCCAAGAAGAACAGCAGGGCGCTACGGAGGTGCCTAGATATATAAAAGGTGAAAGCGAGGCTTCCAAACAGCTCTACGAGTTCGTTTCGCTCGTTGCCCCAACCCCGATGTCAGTGCTCATTCTCGGAGCCAGCGGCACCGGAAAGGAATATGTGGCGCGCAGCATCCACGAACAGAGTCTGCGCAAGGACAAGCCTTTCTATGCCATCGACTGCGGCGCCATTCCTAAGGAGGTGGCGGCATCTGAATTCTTCGGATATAAGAAGGGTGCCTTTACCGGAGCCGAACAGGATAAGAAGGGTGCCTTCGAGATAGCTAACGGCGGAACGGTTTTCCTCGATGAAATGGGAAACCTCAACTACGAAGTACAGGTGCAGCTCCTCAGAGCCTTGCAGGAGAGAAAAATCCGTCCGCTGGGCAGCACGCAGGAGATTGATGTGGATATCCGACTCATCTGTGCCACCAACGAGAATCTGGCGCAGGCGGTAGCCGAAGGCAAGTTCAGAGAGGACCTCTATCACCGCATCAACGAGTTTACCATCTACATGCCTGCCCTCAAGGACAGAGGTGCCGACATCTTCCTCTTTGCCAACCTCTTTATCAAGCACGCCAACCAGGAACTGGGCAAGAATGTGCTCGGACTGGATGCCAAAGCCTCAGAAATCATTGCCTCATACGACTGGCCGGGCAACCTGCGCGAACTGAACAATGTGATGAAGCGCGCCACCCTGCTCGCCCGTGGCAAGTATATCGGTGCCCAGGAACTGGAGAAGACGATGGCACAGACCTCCCCAGCCCGACCTATCAATATGCAGCTGCACAGCGAACAGTCGGAACAGGAAAGCATCGCCGCTGCCCTGAGAGCCACCCACGGCAACAAGAGCAAGGCTGCCCAACTGCTTGCCATCGACCGCAAGACTCTCTACAACAAGATGAAGAAATACGGCATGGAGTAAACATGCCACACCCCGATTCCCCAATATATTCCACACTATATTGGGGAATTTTTCTACACCTTTTCCCCACTTTCCCCACATCCCGTTTCTGGCACGAAACACCATCTCTCCTGATTATCAGACACTTAACAAATTCATCGATTTTTGGCACGCCTATTGTGATATTATTTAGCGAACTCGCAAATGAGTTTCAGCAAGAGAATTAATAAACAATAATATTCACAATTAAAAAACAAAAGAATTATGAAAAAGTTAGTATTTGCAGTTATCGCAGCAGTAGCAATGGTATCAGTTAGCAATGTATTTGCAGGTAACAGAATGGTAAGCGTTGCAGGTTCAGAACCAGTAGACACAGTAGCTCCAGCCGACACAACAGCAACACCTGTTGAGGCACCAGCAGCAACAGTGGATTCAACCGTAGCAAAGTAAATCCACCTTCAGAAAATAGTAATTACGCGTCGCTTTCAATGAAACAGGAGATAGATGACCAGATTTTGGCATTTATCTCCTGTTTTCGTTGGTTTATATCGCATTTTTGATTAACTTTGCACGCAAATAGCAAAAAGACTCAAAACATTAAAAGATAAGAAGATGCAGCAAACAAACGTTCCTTTCAAGGTAGCCCTGGGTTACATCATCGTCGCCATCGTACTGATTCTGGCGATAGGGCTGGTATATCGCAACACCACATCCGTGCTCGCTATCAACCAGGCAACCCGCGACTATATCGAAAAGCGACAGGCAGCCGACAGCACCATGTCCAACCTGCTCAAGGAGGAACAGACCAATCTGCAGCAGCTTACCCGCGCCATGCAGGGCAAGTCATCCCACAACTATCTGCACGAGAAGATGAACAGCCTCAACAGTGGCGAAGATTCCGTTGTCGTGCATTCCAAGGCACCCAAGACCCATGTGGCAAAGAACACCACCGTAGAGGTGATGAAAACCCGCAAGGGCTTCTTCCGCCGCCTTGCCGATGCCTTCAAGAAGGAACATGCCGAAACGCTCAGCATCAGACGCGACAGCAACCAGGCTGTCACCGATACCCTCTCTACCCCGGTCAACTTAGCCGGAAACGTAGCCGATATCCTGGAACAGATTGACCGCAAGGAGAAGCAGTCTACGCACGATAACCACGATGTCATCAACCGCGAGGTGAGAGACCTGCAGATAACCAATGCCCGCCTCGCCCTGCGCTCCTCCCAGCAGCTCAACGATATCCACCAGCGCGAACGTCAGGCGATGCAGCAGGCTATTAACCAGGCGATGCAGGCTCGCCAGAATCTGCTCTGGCAGATAGGTCTGCTTGCCATCGTAGCCATCACAGCCGCCGTCATCCTCGTCTATTACATCTACCGCGATACGCAGAAGGAACGCATCTACCGCGAGAATCTCGAAGAGGCTAACGAGGAAATCAGGCGCATCATGAACCAGCGCGAACGCCTGCTCCTCACCATCACCCACGACATCAAGGCTCCGGCTGCCAGCATCTCGGGCTTCATCGACCTGATGAAGGATTATGTCAACAACCCGCAGGGCATCTCCTGTCTCAACAGCATCAAGGGTTCTGCCACCCATCTCTCCCGGCTCGTTGCCGCCCTGCTCGATTATCACCAGTTGGAAAACGGACTGATGAAGCTGAACCCTGTAGATTTCTCGCCTGCCGACATGTTCCGCCAGTGTGCCGGAGAGATGCAGATCCTGAGCCAGGAGAAGGGACTGGAACTGCATCTGGAGCTCGATGGCATCAGCAGTCCGCAGACCTACTACCGTGCCGATGCCTTCCGTATCCGTCAGATACTCAACAACCTGGTGAGCAATGCCATCAAGTATACCGATAAGGGCAGCGTCACCATCCAGGCAGCCATCAGTCCCCAGCACCTCCTCACCTTCTCGGTAAGGGATACTGGCAAGGGCATGACCACCGAAGAGCGCCAGAAGGTGTTCCAGGCGTTCACCCGTCTGAAGAGTGCCCAGGGCATCGAGGGCACCGGTCTCGGACTGAACATCACCCAGGAACTGGTCAATCTGCTTCAGGGCACCCTGCGTCTGGAATCCGTCAAGGACAAGGGCAGCACCTTCACCGTCACCATTCCGCTTGCCTTAGGCACCGCTCCTGCAGCAGAAGAGGCAGAAGAGCAGAAGCCGCTCACCCCAGCCAAGCCCCATTTCGAAAACCACAAGATACTACTGCTCGATGACGACCTGTTGCAGCTCCGTCTGCTTCAGGAGATGCTGAAGAAGCTGGTAGGCGACAGTTGGCAAGTCTTTGCCTGTCTGCATGTAGCCGAGGCGCTCACCGTGCTCCACAACGAGCATCCTGCGCTGATGATGATGGATATCGAAATGCCCGAGATGAACGGCATCAGGATGATTCAGCACATCAACCACAGTCACATGAAGGTAGTAGCGATGACCGCCCACGATGCCAGCATCATCAGAGAGTTGAAAGAAGCCGGTTTCGACGATTGCCTCTTCAAGCCGTTCAGCACAGAGAAGCTGAAAGAAATCCTCGGATTGGAGGATGCAGCATCAGCAGCAGAGGATATGGCAGAGGAAACCAATAAGAATTCCCGCTTTGCACCCCTTCTGGCCTTTGCAGAAGGCGATCCAGAGGCAGAAGCCGAGATACTCAGCACCGTCAAACAGGAGTTGTCATCCCATCTCCAGAACCTCCAGCAGGCAACAGATGGCGAGTTATCGATAGAAGCCATCGGCAAGACAGCCCACAAGCTCCTCCCTATCGCCACGATGATAGAGATGGAGACCCGCCAGCACATCGCCGCCCTCGCTCCCGAGCATATCAGCGATCTGTCAGAATCTCAGATAAGAGCCTACACCCAGGCCATCATCACCGACCTGAAGGGGCTTTTAAAGGTAAAAAGGTAAAAAAGGCCTACCCCCGTTCGTCCCCGTCCCCAGCGATTCCATCGCTGGTCCCCGTAAAGTTAAAAGCCCCTGATGCAAGAACACACCAGGGGCTATTTTTCAAGACTTAAGGGGACCAGCGATGGAATCGCTGGGAACGGGGCCGCTTTTTTAGTTGATAGTTTATAGAGGGCTAACGCCGTCGAGCGAGGCTGCCCTATCAACTATTAACTATAAATTATTAACTAAACGAAAGGGGCTAAGCCTCTGCCTCTTTTTACCTTTTTACTTTTTTACAGCCCCTCTTATCACGAACCAGGCATGAACTGCAAGAGTGGGAAGAAGGCCGTAATGGGTGCGCATCACCTGAAAACGCTCCTTCAGGGAGGCTTTGTGGTTCTGCGTGGTCATGCCGCCATCCAGAAAATGGGTGAGGACGGCATGGACGTTGCGCAACGGAAACTTGCGGCGAGATGACTCCCGCATGATGCGGATGCACCAGTCTACATCTGCCGAATAACGGTAGTGCAGATCGTAATGAATCTCACGGGCTATGTCTGTGCGGGCATAGAATGACTGGTGGCATACCAGCATGCCCCAGATGAACGAACGCCACGTGAGCTTCTTGGGTGGGGCTAGACGGCGATGACGCAGGAAATGGCCCATCTCGTCCACGATATCGGTATCGCCGTAAAGTACGCCGGGCAGTAATTCGCCTTCGCCTACACAGCCTTCTACATACTCCAGCGTATCGGCTGTAGGAAAGGTGTCGCCGGCATTCATGAACACCAGGTAATCGCCCGTAGCTCGGTCGATGCTCTTGTTCATGGCATCATAAAGTCCCTTGTCGGGCTCTGATATCACCACGATTTCGTGCGAGCTCTCGCCTACTGCATTGCGATGCTGATATGCCTTCACCAGCTGGAGGGTACGGTCGCGGGAACCGCCATCCATGATGATGTGCTCGATGTTGCAGTAGGTCTGGCGCTGCACGCTGTCGAGGGTACGCTGCAACTCCTTCTCGGCATTGTACGTACAGGTTACGACGGTGAACTTAATCATAACTTATAGTTTTTGTAGGCCATCGCCTCGTTATAAACTTCAATATATTTCAATGCTACGGCATGCTGCGAATAGTTCTGTGCTACCTTTTGCAGACATGCCTGCTTCAGAGCCGCCCTGTTGGCCTCTTCGAGTACCCAGTGGATGCCACTCGCCAGGTCTTCGGTATCGCGGTAGTTGGTCACGTAGCCGTTCTGCTGATGGTCTATCATCTCCGGTATTCCTCCTACCCTGAAACCGATGCTCGGCACGCCGCACGCCATCGACTCCATGATGGTGTTAGGGAGGTTATCTTCGAGCGATGGCAGCACGAAGGCATCTGCAGAATTGTAGATTGCCACTATCTGCTTCTCATCGCTGACATAGCCGAGCGAATAGGATGGCAGGGTGAGGTTCACTTCCTCGGAATGGCCGCCCAGGATGGCGATGGCGGTATTCTCCTTCATCTCAGGATAGCGCGCTACCAGCCGGTCGATGGCTTCGATGAAATAACGCATGCCCTTGCGCTCGTCGGTTACGCGCTGGGATACGAAGAGGATGATATGCTTGTCGGCTGGCAGACCGGCACGCAGACGCGCCTCTGCCTGATCCTGCGGACAGAACACGTGGGTATCTATCGGATTCGGGATGTTGGTGATGCGCTGACCTACAAAGAGACCGCTGCCCTTTGCCTGCCGTTCGAGCCAACGGCTACAGGTGACGAAGGAGATGGCGCCGCGATGGTAGAGTTCCTTCTTGCGGCGGAATATCTTTGCTGAGAGGTCGTTCTTGCTGCCTTTATTGGGGAGAAGCGGACAGTTGCCGCAGGCGGAGGCATAGCGGTTGCAGCCACGGGCATAATGGCAGATGCCGGTAGCTGGCCAGAGATCGTGCATGGTCCATACCACCGGTTTGCCACTGCGGATTATCTTGCGGATGTTCTTGAGTGAGAGCATGCCCTGGTTAATCCAGGAGAGATGGATGACATCTGCCTCCTGAAACTCGCGGAGCCTGGTGATATCAGTACCCGATGTTGCCATGTCTACCTCCCAGAGGCGCTGACGGGAGAAATGGAGATGCCAGAATACGCACCAGCGCTCCCACAGGAAGTTCCACTGCAACCTGAGCGAACGGGGCAGACTGACCACGGTGATGTCTTCTGTCTCCTTGTCGCGTACCAACATCTTTGCCTTAACGCCATTGTTGTTAAGGGCATCCATCAGGCGGTTGGCTGCTACTGCCGCTCCGCCTGTCTTTTCACTTGTATTTACTATGAGTACTCTCATCTGCGTATATTTTTGATACCGCAAAAAGCTGCGTATATTGATTGATACTGCAAAGATAGCACAAATCGGAGACAAAACAAAATAAAAAG
>ULYO01040188.1_pt1 | contig 13972 bp, 10 predicted proteins | sample 1962281 | NCBI WGS metagenome assembly ULYO01 (sample SAMEA4835866, study PRJEB28245) | human gut metagenome | biome: gut microbiome; material: fecal sample | place: Denmark | collected 2008 | reverse complement strand
AACTTCTTGATGATAGAGAAGATGAAGAGAGCTGAAACCAGGCAGATACCTGCGAGAACACCCCAGACGGCAATGAGGTTGAAGTTCTGACCCCACATGATGCCAGGAATCATAACCAACTGGTTACCGATGGCTGTTGCACCGAACCAGAGACCCATCATCAAACCAGCATACTTTGGAGGAGCTACCTTCGATACAAATGAAATACCGATTGGAGAAAGCAGAAGCTCTGCGAATGTAAGAATGAGGTATGTAGAGATGAGGAGGTTAGCACTTACACGTGTACCCTCTGTAGCAGGATTGCCCTGTGTCAAAGGAAGCTCCAAGCCCATAGAACCTACAGCCATCCATACAAAACCGAGAGCTGCAACGAGCATACCCAAACCAATCTTCTCTGGCGATGTAGGCTCCTTGCCAATCTTGTGAAGCCATGAGAACAAAGCAACGCTCACTGGTGTCAATGCCACTACATAGCATGGGTTGAACTGCTGGAAGATAGGAGCCTCAACATCTACGGCACCTTCAAGGTTGCTGTACTTGTAGAAGAGGAAAGCGATGGCAGCAACAATAACACCAAGAGAGATGCCCTTACCCTTGCCAGTCTTGCTCTGTGCCAGACCGAAACAACCGTAAACCACGAAGATGCAGGCTACGAGGTTGGTAACATCGAACGCCATTGACTGCAGACCCTCTGAAGTCTTCTGTGTATAATCGCGGGCAAAGAGTGTCAACGTATTACCGTTCTGATGGAAAGCCATCCAGAAGAAGATAACCACAGCGAATACGAGACAGAGGCAGATGATGCGCTCCTTGGTCTCAGCCTTAGAAAGTTCGTTTGTCTCCTTGGCAGAAGTCTTATCATCCTTACTCTTGGTCTCTGAAGCAAGAACATGCTTGTATGTAAAGCTGAAGGCATAGTAGATAGCGATACTTAAAATGAGTGAAGCACAAGCCACGGCGAATGCGAAGTGGTATGAATCTTCCACCGATACGCTCAGGCTCTCCTGCGCCCACTTCATAATCTTGATGGCAGCAGTAGGAGCAAACATAGCACCAATGTTGATAGCCATATAGAAGAGTGAGAAACCGGAATCACGTTTGCTGGCATACTGTGGTTCATCATAGAGACGGCCTACCATCACCTGCAGATTACCCTTGAACAGACCGGTTCCCAAAGCGATGAGAATAAGTGAAATACCCATAGCAGCAACGGCAACGGTTTCCTTGCCAAGAGGAAGTGAGAGAACAAGATAGCCGATGAACATGATGAAGATACCTGTAGTAACCATACGTCCAAAGCCAAACTTGTCGGCTGCGATACCACCGATGATAGGAAGGAAATAAACCATCATCAGGAATGTAGAGTAAATAGTACTTGCCAATCCGGTTTCAAAACCGAAGTTGGCCTGCAAATAAAGCAAGAACACAGCAAGCATGGTGTAATAGCCGAAACGCTCACCCGTGTTTGCCAAAGCTAAGGCCCACAGACCTTTTGGTTGATTCTCAAACATAATTTTTTGTTTTGTTGTTATTTTATTATTTAGTTATTCTTTTCTCGCAATTTTTGTGCAAAGATACATAAATTATTCCATATTTCAAACTTATTGCACCAAAAAGCGCACTTCACATAGCATTTTTCTACTAGGAACCGGCTAAAATTCTAAAAAACAGACAAATCAGATTAAAAAAATCCGTTTATATTACAACGTAATTGCATTTTTTTTCGTACCTTTGCACCCCGAAACCATGAGGAGGTTTCGGGATACACAAAAATACTTCAAAAAATTCTAAATAGAAAGGTAAAAGGATATTTATGAGACAACTTAAGATTAGTAAGAGTATAACCAACCGTTCCAGTGAAGCACTCGACAAGTACTTGGTGGAGATTGGTAGAGAGCCTATGGTCTCTATCGATGAAGAAATCGAACTTGCCCAGAAGATTCGCAAAGGCGGTCGTGAGGGAGAACGTGCCAAGGAGAAATTGGTAAAAGCAAACCTTCGTTTCGTTGTATCTGTTGCTAAGCAATATCAGCACCAAGGTCTTTCTCTTACCGACCTCATCGACGAGGGTAACATCGGTTTGGTAAAGGCTGCTGAAAAGTTTGACGAGACCCGCGGCTTTAAGTTTATCTCATACGCCGTATGGTGGATTCGTCAGAGCATCCTGCAGGCTATTGCCGAGCAGAGCCGTATCGTTCGCCTGCCTTTGAACCAGGTAGGTGCATTGAGTAAAATTAGTGCAGAAATCAGTAAGTTTGAGCAGGAGAACCAGCGCAAACCTTCTGTTGCTGAGCTCGCTCAAATCACAAAGATGGAAGAAAGCAAAATCGACCAGACTATCAAGGCAGATAATCACCACATGAGTATCGATGCTCCATTCGGTAGCGATGATGATGACAATGCGATGGTCGACGTGATGGCTTCGGGTGATGACAGCCGTACCGACAAGGGTGTTGACTTCGAGTCTATGGCGAGCGAGCTTGACCGCGTTCTCAACTCTGTATTGAAAGACCGTGAGCGCAAGATTCTGTGCTACTGCTATGGTATCGGTTGCCACGAGAAGGGTTTGGAGGAAATCGGTAGCGAGTTCAACCTTACCCGTGAGCGTGTTCGCCAGATTCGCGAAAAGAGTATCATCAAGCTCCGTGATAGCGGTAAGATCAAAATCTTGATGAAGTACTTGGGATAAGTTAAGTGAAGAGTGAAGAATTCTTTTGCTTTTCTTCACTAGGTTTTGAAGACGAGAGAAAAATAGATAAAACCAAGTTGCTCATAGCAACGAAAGTAAAAAGGGGCAATCAGTTGGTTCATCCCAATCTGATTGCCCTTTCTCTATTAACTATAAACTGTTAACTATTAACTATTCACAAAGTTACCAGTCTTGTCAAGAAATCCGTTCTCGCCATCTTTTGATGCTTCGAAGTAAGGATATTCATCACGCAAGCAAATTTCGTCGTAAAGGAAATCCGCCACTACCGTATCGTTACCATCCGGCATTACCAGTCCCATCTTACCATTCTTCTCAGCTATTACCGGCATGATGCTCAAGTCATCATTATAAATGTAGCAGGTGCGCAAGAAATCATAAATTGGCGAGAGTAAGATGTTGCCTTGATGATCTTTCATACCGAACTTTCCATCCTGCTCAAATACCTCATGATACTGAATGTATTTCGCCTTGATGCGCTGGTAATAGAAAACCATCTTGCGCTTATCGTTGACAAAATCCAGCATATACTGGAAGGTGTCACAATAGTTGGCTACCGAACGGACCAGAATCATCTTCAAGTCAAGACCATCCAATGCTTTTCTGTTCAGATCAATATACTTGGCTATCGCCTTCTCCTTCTCTGGTACAGAGAGGCTGGCTAGCCTTTCCTCAAATTTCAACATAGCTTGCTTGGTACCCGACATACCCTTGATATACCGGTGTATCTGTCTGCCCATCTCAGAACATACAAACTTGTCAATCTCCTGCTGCTCTATCGGGTCAGCATAGTCCTTAATCAATGATTCAGGTGTCGCATTCATGGTTATTTCCTTTCTTTTAAAAATTATACTTTCACTCTTCACTTATTTCACATTAGGCTTCTGCAATCCATATCCCTTTCTCTTATCTTCAAACAAGAGGAGGAAAGAGATGATAATAGCAATCACACCGAAGGCTGCAAAGATAGTCATCGTCTGGGTATAGTCGATAACACCATCAGCACCCGTGTTAGCCTGGTTCACCTTTCCAATCCATACCGGAATGAGAGCCAGTCCGATGTTCTGGATATAGAAGATAAGGGCGTATGCAGTTCCTAAGAGTTTCATTGGGATAATCTTTGGCACAGATGGCCACATGGCTGATGGTACCAGCCCAAATGCAATGCCCAGGATGAGCATCAGCACGATGGCAAGCACCCATGAGTTGATTGGCAGGGCAAACATGACGTGCACAAAGGTCAGGAGGCAACTGCCGATAATCATCAGCGTAGCACCCTTGCCATACTTATCGTATATACTACCGAAGAGCGGTGTGAGGAAGATGGTACCGAATGGCAACATCGCAGGAATCAGACCTGCCAAATTAGCATCCACACCATACTTGAAAATCATCAGTTTGGTGGCAAACTTCAGGAATGGGAATACACCGGCATAGAACATCAGGCAAAGGAATGCCACATACCAGAAACCTGTTGTCTTGAACAAACCGCCCAAGTCTGAAAACTTGAAACCTTCTTCCGGTTCTGTAGCTACAGCTGCTGCAGAAGCATCCTCCTTCTTGTCCATCACACAATAAACCAGATAAACCAGTACACCAGCGCAAAGCAATACGGCACCTAAAGCAACAGAAGCAGAAACACCGCCCATTGCCTTGGCAAAAGGAAGAGAAGCACTCAGAGCTGCAGCAGTTCCCAAACGAGCCGTAGCAACCTGTACACCCATCGCCAGAGCCAACTCATGGCCCGTAAACCACTTCACGATAACCTTGCTCACTGTGATACCGCATATCTCGCATCCTACACCATAGATGGCAAAGCCAAGAGCAGCTATCACTACCTGCGTACTATAAGTACCGAAGAATGGTACAGCAACCATTCCGTCAAACTCATGACCTAAAGCATACCACTTCAACAAGGCTCCACCAAACATCAGGACGGTAGAGAGGATACCAGTGAAACGGATGCCAAACTTATCGAGGATAAGACCACCGAAGAAGAGAAGCAGGAGGAACACATTGAAGTATCCGTAAGCTCCAGAGAAGAAGCCGTATTCATCCGAATTCCATCCGAGTCCGAGACCATTCTCTGCTCCCTTGGCTGCTGTCAAGAGAGGCTCCAGTGGAGACATCACATCTGTAAAAAAGTAACCGAACATCATCGTGATACTCACGATGAGAAGGGCGGTCCAGCGAGCTGACTTAGAGTCGCTCAATTTCATCTGCATTTTTTCTGTTGTACTCATTTTCTTTAAAACATAAATGATAAACCCGTTATCATTATTTATTATCAATTATTAATTATCATCTATTTCCGTTTCACGTTCTTCGTTCTGGTGATATCAAAGAGATAAGAGAGTTTCAGAACAATCTGTCCGTAGTTACTCTTTCCGAAATAATCACGCTTAGAAGCACCGTAGATATTTCCCAGACCATAGTAGTATCGGGCTTCGGCAAGGAAATGCCCCACCTTCGGAATACTGTATTCAGCACCCAGACCCAGGGCAATACCATAATCGAGCTTGTTCTTGACTGCCATTGTATCCTGAGCCACCACCGGACTTACACGGTTATTGTCGGTTGCCGGCATGTGCTCTACCGAGAAGTTGGTCTTCTGCGAATCACTCAGATAGAGGCCAAACTGCGGACCGGCATTCACGAAGATATTCAGTCCTCTTGTCTCCCTACCCCATGCCAGATGCGCAAAGATTGGCACCTGAATATAGTTAATGGTACGCTTGTAAGCCATCGCCTCTTTGGTTTCGGTGATAATCACCGGATTATTCTCCATATCCAGGATATCCTCTTCCCATCCTGCCTGCGCATAGTTTACTTCGGCATAGATAGAACAGATGGTCTTGAAATATTTCTCACAGGTATATCTCATCGAGAAACCGCCCGTCAGTCCGCCGTGCTGCTTCTGCTGTACCTCGGGTATGAAGCCTACGCTACTCATCATATAGCCCCCATTAAAACCGATGGCGAAATCATTACGATGCTCTCCTATCTGTGCCGAAACTGGAATTCCGAAGATGAGCATCAGAATCAGCAGCCCAATATTTCTATTCATTATCAACTATAAATTGTTAACTATAAATTGTAAACTATAAACTAGTACTTCACCGCCTCTATCTGATGATTAAAGGTATAGTGAATCAACTGGAAACTCTTGTTCTTGTATCCTCCTCTACTGGTCTTCTCGAAACGGAGTGGAGTCTGCACGGGCTGGTAAGTCATCTGCTGGCGCTCACCTGTAAAGTTCTTGCCATATCTCTTGACGCCCTGAATCAGATACATTCCGTGATCGAAACCGGTGATGGCGAATCTTGGCTGTGCCACCATCATAGGCTGATGGAACCATCGCTCATAACGGCTCTCAAGCGCCTTGGTCTGTGCTGAGTTAGGGTTATAATAGAAGGTGGAAGGGATATAAGTATCATACTTATAGAATCTTTCCAGATTATACTTGGCATACATCAGCCATTCGGTATAGCCGAAGAGAGAGATGGCTGCACCCGGATACTTCGCATCAAATTCGTCGAGCTTGTTCAATACCTGAGTCAACTGTGGTGAACGTCCCGTATTCAGGATGATCACATTCTGCTTGGAAGGCATGAAAGCCTTGGCAAACTGATCGATACTTGAATTCACATTGGTGATGCTATAATTGATTTTCCTGCGTTCCAGTTCCTTGCGCAGACCGAACGTAAAGTTGCCCTTTCTCGAAGTAGAATCATTGCAGTCTACAAAGATAGGATGCACATTGGTAAAACGGCTCAGGAATGCCTTGATGGTCGCATCATTCAGCGCATCATCGCTCTGATAAACCTGGAAAATCTCTTTGTTTCTTTCTACATCATCTCCGCTGATAGAGAACGGAATCACCATTTTGATGCCGTAGGTCTTGCAGAAGTTGGTCAGCGGAGCCACCTGCTTGGTATAAAGTGGACCAAAGATGATGTCGCATTGGTTAGCGCCCTCCTGCAAGAGTGTATTCCGGATATCAGCATCAATAGGAACGTTCCAGGCACGCACATCGATATCGGCGCCCTGCTGCTTCAGGGTTTCGCAAGCCAGCAGCAATCCGCGGTAATACTCCACCATTCGCTTGCCGTCGCCATCAACATTATGCAAAGGTAACATCACGCCTACCTTTACCGCATTTCTGGCAACTGCAACCTTTGAGGTTGCCGGAGCTGTAGCAGTTTTCTGAACCGTCGCCCCATTCCCCGACTTCTGACCGTTCACCTGATTAGGATTCTTCTGGTCTTTGGTGTATGGAATAAAGAGCGTAGCTCCCTTCTGCAGCATGTATCCCTCACGCTTCATCTCCGGATTGGCATCCATCAGTTCAGGAAGGCTCAATCCGTATTTATTGGCGATACCAAAGATGGTATCTTTCTTCTTAACCGTGTAAATGTCGCGCCATTTTATAGTCTGCGCGCCAATGCTGACACTGAGCAGAAGCCCAACGAGCAGCAGGAAATATCTCATTTTTTGTCTCATATCACAAGATTTTTTTAACGATATCTTCAAATATTTCATGTTTTCATCTGCAAAAATACAAAAAATCTTGCATCTGACGCAATATCTCTCATCTTTTTATTATCTTTGCACAAATTATTTTAGAAATGAGACGAAAAATAGCATTACTTTGCATCATGTTGCCACTTTTGACGTGTCAATTACACGCTCAGGAAGTCAACGACGACGAGGAGGACAACACAGAAGAGACGACCAAGGTCAGTTCTCTTCTCATGCCGAATGCCTTCTCTCCAAATGGCGATGGCATCAACGACATCTACAAGCCCAAGGATGGTTACCGGAACATTGAGGAGTTCCACGCCTATATATATAATAGGTGGGGACAGAAACTCTATGAATGGACCGACCCTGCCACGGGATGGGATGGCACCTACCGTGGAAAACCGGTCAAGGAGGGTGTCTACTTCTGTCTCGTCAAGGCGAAGGGAGCAGATGGCGTGGTGTATAACATCAAACGTGATGTCAACCTGCTCAGAGGTTATACCGAAGAGCAGAACAGTAACTATTAGGCAAACAGCAATTAGCAGAATTGGAATATGAATTCAGAAGAAAAGATAAATGTATGGGGCGCACGGGTCCACAACCTCAAGAACATAGATGTGGAGATTCCGCGTGATTCCCTCACCGTGATTACCGGACTCTCTGGTTCGGGCAAGAGTTCACTGGCCTTCGACACCATCTTTGCCGAAGGTCAGCGCAGATATATCGAAACATTCTCTGCCTATGCCCGCAACTTCCTGGGTAATATGGAACGCCCGGATGTTGATAAGATTACGGGATTGAGTCCGGTCATCAGCATAGAACAGAAAACCACCAACAAGAATCCCCGCTCTACCGTGGGCACTACCACCGAGATTTACGACTATCTCCGTCTGCTCTATGCCCGCGCCGGTACTGCCTACAGCTATCAGAGTGGCGAGGAGATGATGAAATATACCGAGGAACAGGTCATCGACATGATTCTCAGCGATTATAAGGGCAAGGCTATCTTCCTGCTCGCTCCCCTCGTACGCCAGCGCAAGGGTCATTACCGCGAACTCTTCGAAAGCATGCGCAGAAAGGGGTATCTCTACGTGCGACTCGACGGCAACATCCTCGAAATCGTTCCCAATATGAAAACCGACCGCTACAAGAACCACAATATAGAAGCTGTGGTCGATAAACTGGTGGTGAAGGAAGAAGATGAGGAACGCATCCGCAAGAGTGTGGCAACGGCTATGAAACAGGGCGACGGCATGGTAATGGTTCTTGAGAAAGGTGCCAAGGAGGCCAAGACATACTCCAAGCGTCTCATGGACCCTGTAACGGGTATCGCCTACCAGGATCCAGCTCCTAACATGTTCTCCTTCAACTCTCCCGAAGGTGCCTGTCCGCATTGCAAGGGTCTGGGAAAGGTGAACCAGATTGATATCAAGAAGGTAATTCCCGATGATAAACTCAGCATCCATGAAGGCGGCATCGCTCCGCTCGGCAAATACAAGAACCAGATGATTTTCTGGCAGATAGAATCATTGCTCAGCAAGTATGACCTCAACCTGAAGACACCTATCTGTGAGATTCCGGGCGATGCCATGCAGGAAATTCTCTATGGTTCGCTCGAAAACGTGAAGATAGAAAAGGAAAAGGTGCATACCTCTACCGACTATTTCTGCGCCTACGATGGCATCATCGACTACCTGCAGAAGGTGATGGAAGATGACGAGAGTGCGGCGGGCAAGAAATGGGCCGACCAGTTTATCTCTACCATCGAATGTCCTGAATGCCATGGTTTGCGACTCAAAAAGGAATCGCTCTCTTTCAAGATCTGGGATAAGAATATATCCGAAGTAGCCAGTCTCGACATCGATGAACTGCGCGATTGGCTCGAAGAAGTGGAACAGCATCTGCCTTCGATGAAAGCGAAGGTGGCCCACGAAATCATCAAGGAGTTGCGCTCACGCGTCACCTTCCTCCTCGATGTGGGACTCAATTATCTCTCGCTCAACCGCCAGTCGGCTTCTCTCTCGGGTGGCGAGAGCCAGCGCATCCGTCTGGCCACTCAGATTGGTAGCCAGCTGGTCAATGTACTCTATATCCTCGATGAGCCGAGCATCGGTCTACACCAGCGCGACAACGAACGTCTGCTCAACAGTCTGAAGGAACTTCGCGACCTGGGCAATACCGTTATTGTGGTGGAGCACGATGAAGATATGATGCGGGCTGCCGACTGGATAGTAGATATCGGTCCGAAGGCGGGACGCAAGGGAGGTGAAGTTGTCTTCCAGGGCACACCTCAGGAGATGCTCAAGACCGATACCATCACCGCCCAGTATCTCAACGGCAAGATGGCTATTGAGGTGCCTGCCCTCCGCAGAGAAGGCAACGGCAAGCATATCACCATTCACGGAGCTACGGGCAACAACCTCAAGGGGGTGGATGTTGATTTTCCACTCGGCAAACTCATTGTCGTAACGGGTGTCAGCGGCTCAGGCAAATCCACTCTCATCAACGAGACCCTCCAGCCTATCCTCTCGCAGCATTTCTACCGTTCGCTCAAGAAACCGATGCCATACGAGAGCATCGATGGTATCGAGAATATCGACAAGGTAGTGAATGTAGACCAGAGTCCTATTGGCAGAACGCCTCGCAGCAATCCAGCAACCTACACAGGCGTGTTCAGCGATATCCGCTCGCTCTTCGTAGGACTTCCCGAGGCAAAGATCCGCGGTTACAAGCCGGGCAGATTCTCCTTCAATGTGAAAGGTGGAAGATGCGAGGAATGTAAAGGTAACGGATATAAGACCATCGAGATGAACTTCCTGCCAGATGTCTACGTACCTTGTGAGGTATGCCACGGCAAACGCTACAACCGCGAGACGCTGGAGGTAAGATACAAGGGAAAGAGCATCGCCGATGTTCTCGACATGACCATCAACCAGGCGGTAGATTTCTTCGAGAATGTTCCACAGATACTGCAGAAGATCAAGGCATTACAGAATGTAGGTCTCGGATACATCAGGTTAGGACAGAGTTCCACTACCCTCTCTGGCGGTGAAAGTCAGCGCGTAAAACTGGCTACCGAACTCTCGAAGCGTGATACGGGCAAGACGCTCTATATTCTCGATGAACCGACAACCGGTCTGCATTTCGAAGACATCCGCATCCTGATGGATGTACTCCAGAAACTGGTAGAACGTGGCAATACGGTCATCATCATCGAGCACAATCTCGATGTCATCAAACTCGCCGACTGGCTCATCGACATGGGGCCGGAAGGTGGACGAGGCGGCGGTCAGCTCCTCTTTGCCGGTACACCAGAAGAAATGGTGAAGCAGCAGAAGGGATATACCTACAAGTTCCTCGCCCCTTTACTGAAGAAATCAGGGAAACCTGAATAAATCAAGATAGGAACGAAGGCTGTGGCAGAAGAAAAAATTCCCCCAACCTACTTTCTTAAGCGGGTTGGGGAATTTTTATTTCAATATAAAATATGATGATAGCATGGTACCGATTACACCGCTACGCTTGGTAACGATACTGCACTATTATCAGTTAAATTAACGTTGCATATACAAAATGAGCCTGTAAATGAGCCGATAAATGAGCCTGTAAATGACAACAGCAAGCCATTCTTTCTGCAAAGAAATAAAATTCATCCATAAGAGAGGGATTTTGGCGAATAAGCTGGTAGTGTAATTACTTGTTGAATTCGCGTTTAATTTAGGCTGGCTTTTTCTGTTTAATATACTCCTTCTTTTTCTCTTACCATTCCAATCCATTCACCAGTAGAACTAGATTTAGCTATAACTAACTTGTCAAAATTTTGCTTACCTACTTGGACTTGTCCATTAGGAAAAACATACAGAAATGCATTTTTAAAAGTCTTATTCCAAACTTTAGAACCAGAAGCATCAGTAACAGTAACTTTAACTTTGTACTTATCAGTAAAGAAAAAATCTGGCTGATTAGACTTGATCGTTACAGTAACATTATCATAATATTTACCTTCGACATCAAGAATAGCACATTTGCGGACTATCTCTGTATCTGTCATAGGGCTAGCCTTTTCTGGCTCGCTATTTTGTGCAAAGCTCACAATATTGATTGTAAGCATCATTAAAAATAATAGTATTCTTTTCATATCTAACTCGTTAAATTCTACTTATGATTAATGAGCGTTATCTCATTTATTTGGTACGATAGTTTTTTCTCGACCAGTAAAAACGTTAATATGTTTTACGTCACAGTAATAAACACCTAAATTTGCTTCTAAACAATTACTTGTTAAATCTGGTGCAATAAAAGAATCTTTTGTCTCTAGACTAACATCCCATGACCAGTAGGAGCTTTCTTGTCCTAATAAAAAATCTGCAACTTGACTATTCTCTAGTCTAGAAACTATCTGTATTCCTTTTAAAGTATAAAGTTCATCTTCCTTTAATTGTGAGACTAATGAATCAGGAACTACTGTAATTATGTCAAAATTCACTTCCTCTAATGGAGCTTTGTAACTTAACCCATTACTGGTAAAATAAGAACCGAATTGAGCTACATATTTATCATTAACTTTATTGATAGTTTCCAGTTCAACTGGTATTCCTTCCATCCAGTCTTTATGTGTTGAATCATCAACTGCTTTAATGAAATCATCAATAGTTTGCTTTTTGGTAATTTCATTATTCATGCAGTTTGGATGTTTCTTTACATAATCCATAACCCATTGCTCTATTGGATAAATTTTATCCACTTCTTTTGTTTTAGGGGAATTGCATGATACTAAAGCAATAAGCCCTACAAGTAATAATAATAATTTTTTCATATCTAACTTATTAAATTCTACTTAAAAACTCTATTTCACTAAGAATCTCAATATCTTGCCCTTTATCTAATAAGGCTTTGGCTTTCTCTTGCTTTTTACTCATTCCATCCTCACCAACAACACGATAGTCTTGCTGTCCAACTACTAGTACTTCTGTCTTCTTAGTTACAGAATCGGAAGGAATACCACCAACATCTTTAATCTTCTGTAGCAGTTCCTTTCTAGTACCATAGCTACAAGTTCCAGTAAAGCAAACATTCTTACCATAGAAGTAGTTACCTTCATCTGCTAATTCTGGATGCTCCACCAAACTTTCTAACATTTCTGTTTTACTCTTCTTATTTATAGCTAAATGTGCTATGAAGGTATCAGGAGCAAATTTACCTCTATGAAAATGGTACTTTTCTTCCAGTTCCTCCAGAGTGCTACCATCCATTTCTAAGCACTTCAATAACAATTTAGCGCAACCTGCTGAATCATTATCAGCTTTATGATGTCCATCAAACTCTATACCTAGATATTTCAGTACCACATCTAAAGAATAGCTATAGCAGCCTTTAACTATGTATCTAGCAATTCTCAAAGTACAAAAGTAATCAAATGTAGGATATTCTATCTGATAGTTATCTAAGGCATCACGCAAAGCATACATATCAAATGAAGTATTGTGTGCCACTACTACCTTATCCTTTAAATATGGATATACCTCTTTCCATACATCAGGAAATTTTGGGCTGTTCTCGGTATCTTCTGGCTTGATACCGTGAATATGTATATTGAAGGCATCATAGTCGTTTCCTTCTGGTTGTACGAGCCAACTTTTAGAAGGTTGTAAGATGCCATCTACTACTTCTGTTATACCAATCTGGCAGATGCTACTTCTTTCTGCATTGGCAGTTTCAAAATCTATAGCTACAAAATTATTCATATTGCTTTGAATTGTTAGTTTATAAATATACCACAAAAGTAATGAAAATATAGAAACTATAGCAATGCTAGCCAATTATTTAAGCTTCTTTAAACTAATTGATTAGAAACATGAATAAAAAGCCTTATAAAACTAGCAAGTGTGGAAAGTTAACTAAGATTGACAATCTCGCCATCTTCTCGGTCGGTATCCGTAACAAGGAAGGAGCAAAGACTGAGGCTGACTTCAGCGTAGCCAACAACATTGGCAGCGTAGAACTCCGTGCTCGTGCCACTGGTATCTTGAGCAATGCCAACCTCAACAGTGTAGCTAGCGTGAGAAGAGCTAGCAGCGTGGTGGGTGGAACTACAATCCCATCAGGTGGTGATTCAACTTCGGGTGGTGATTCAACTTCAGGTGGTAGTACTACCACAAATCCTGGTGATGGTCTGGAATAGCAGTCTAAACTAGTTGAAAATTAAGATATCCCTTGTCCAAACATAGATATTTGGACAAGGGATTTTTTCTGCAACAGTTTTTTGATATTGTGCTTAATTTTTTGCTTGGATTTTTTTAAGGGATATAGAGATAGAACAAATTAAAATTATTGGAGAAGTAAAAACAAAGTCTCCTTCAAGAGGATGGCTAGACAGGAATACCCAATATGCCTACATCGATCAAGAACTTTGGATATTACTATCCCATCCTACTTATCGGAATAAATTTAAGAAGTATATCATAGAGAAGAAAGTTCTCAATGTTTTCAAAGAAGAAAAGAACAAGGGCGGCTTTAAGGCTTTGCTGCAATTGTTGATGGTAATATAAAAACAACATGAAATGGATTATAAAGATGTCGCAAACTTAAGCTGACGATTTTTTTATCTATTTCTTAATTTTAAAAAGCTAATCAGTATAAGTCACATCCATCGCAAGCTTTTCAACTATGATATGCAGTATCTGGTAGAGTGTAGTGAGAGAATCGTGAGGGATAATCCCAAATCGTGAGGGATAGCGTGAG
>ULYO01029455.1_pt1 | contig 14526 bp, 18 predicted proteins | sample 1962281 | NCBI WGS metagenome assembly ULYO01 (sample SAMEA4835866, study PRJEB28245) | human gut metagenome | biome: gut microbiome; material: fecal sample | place: Denmark | collected 2008 | reverse complement strand
GTGTGCAGGCCGCTGGCAGACGAGAAAGCGGTCACCGGCCCAAATCAGGGCGGCGACCACTTCGGTGATGTTGTTCATATGGCTTCCGGGCTAGTCGAGGTAGGTCATGATCTCGTCCAGCGGTTTGCGCTTTTTGTCGCGCAGATGCTCGTCGGCAGAGTAGCCGATTGCCAGCACCAGACGGATGGTCTTGTCAGCAGGAAGGCCCAGTGTTTCCAACAGCTGCTGCTGGTTGAAGGAGCCCATGATGCAGGTGGACAGTCCCTGCTCGGTGGCAGCGTAGCACAGGTGAGCGGTGGCAATGCCAAGGTCAATCTGGGCATACTTCTGGTTGGCTTGGCCGCCCATCAGAATCGCAGGCTCCTCGAAGATGACGATGAAGGCAGGGCAGTTCTCTGCAAAACGGTTGACGTTGCCGCTCTGGACGCAGGGAGCAACCTTGGCTGCTGCTTCATGGTTTGCAACGATAAAGCTCCATGGCTGAGAGTTGCAGGCAGAAGGAGCCAGACGGGCAGCCTCGACACAGTGCACGAGCTGTTCACGGGTTGGGTAGCGTCCGGGTTGATAGTTGCGGCAGCTTTCGCGCTGCTGAACCAGCTTAAAAAAGTCAGACATAACAAAAAACCTCCTAAAAATATAATTTGGTTATCCTTATTTTAGCAAATCAGTGGGATAAAATCAAATAAATTTTTGCCTGGGCAACAAGAAAACAAATTGATGACATACAAAGTTTACAAAATACAAAATTGCCGTTGACAATTATTGTCAGAATCTATATAATATGAAAGTAAACGGGATACTTTTCCGTTTGTGAACAAATTGTACACAAACACAAAATCTGAAAGCAAAAATGAAAGGCTTTGCTTTTAAAACAGGTCGTCAAGGAGGGTTAGTTATGAAGGAAATGACATCGAGGTTGTTGGCATTGGCCTTAACTGCATCGTTGGTTCTGAGTGGCTGTGGTGGTACAGCGCCAAAGGACGATGATACCGCAAAGGCTCCTGATACCAAGACCGAGGAGAAAAAAGAGGAGAAGAAAGAGGAGAAAAAAGAGGAGAAGAAAGAGGAGAAAAAGGAAGAGAAAAAAGAGGAAAAGAAAGGAAAACCAATCACAGATTTGGTAATTTCCAGACTTTCTACTAAGGAAATCTCCGGCTTTAATATCCTTTATACTCAGAAGGGCGAGGACTTTGAGGGTCTGAGCAACTTGATGGACGGCCTGTTGGAAGTAGATAATACCGGTAAACTGGTTCCCGGTATCGCAGAGGAATGGGGAACCGATGACGAAGGCCACACCTGGACCTTCCATGTTCGTCAGGGCGTAAAATGGGTCAATGTGAACGGAGAAGAGACCGCAGAGTGTAACGCTCAGGACTTCGCAACCGGTCTGGAATGGATCCTCAACTTCCACAAGAACGATTCGGCGAACACCTCCATGCCGCTGGAGATGATTGAAGGCGCGCAGGAATACTATGAGTACACCAAGACCCTGAGCAAAGAGGAAGCGTATGCGCTGACAGCGGGAGAGGGCAGCAAATTCCGCGAGATGGTTGGTCTGGCAACACCGGACGACTACACGCTGGTTTATACCTGTATCGACAAGAAACCATACTTTGATACACTGGCAACCTATGTTTCGCTGTACCCGGCATCGCAGCAGCTGATCGATGAAATCGGAGTCGATGGATTTAAAGCAGTTGACAACGAAACCATGTGGTATAACGGCTGCTACACCATGACCACCTACATCCAGAACAACGAAAAGATTTATACCAAGAACCCACTGTACTGGGATACCGATTGTACCCTGTTTGATACCGTCTCTGTTAAGATGGTAGAATCTGCGGATACTGCGTACCATATGTATCAGTCAGGCGAAGTGGATTATGTTGATCTTGCGAGTCGCAGCTGAACACCATCGCCAAAAACCCGGACAACGAATTCTACCGCTATCTGGTTCCGGCAACTCCGGCCAAATACTGTTACCAGCTTCAGCTGAACTACCACAAGCTGTTCGACGACGGCAGCGAGGATGTGAACTGGAACACCGCGATTGCAAACGAAGCCTTCCGTCTGTCATGGTATTACGGTCTGGATCTGAAGGAATACTACAAGAGAACCAACGCAATCGACCCAATGGTTTGTGAGAACAACTTCTACACAATGAAGGGTCTGGTTTATACCTCCGACGGAACTGACTACACCGAGCTGGTTAGACAGGAAATGGGTCTGCCGGAGCCAAACGGAGAGACCATGGTTCGTCTGGATGCTGAAAAAGCAGCAGCCTACAAACAGCAGGCAATCGAGGAGCTGACCGCTCTGGGCGTTACCTTCCCGGTTACCATGGACTATTTCATTTCCGGCTCCAACCAGAGCGCTCTGGATGGTGCAAACGTCATGAAACAGATCTTCAGCGACTGTCTGGGCGATGACTATGTCAAGCTGAACATCAAGACCTATGTATCCAGCTTTAGAAAAGAAGTTACTCAGGCACATCGCCATTCCTTCTTTATCAACGGTTGGGGCGCAGATTACGGTGACCCTCAGAACTATCTGGGCCAGCAGCGGTATGGCTATGACAACGCTTACTACTGCGTCACCTACAACTATGTCAACGACTTTACCGAAGAAACCCCTGCAAACAAAAACCTGCTGGATACCTACAAGGAATTCACCAAGATGGTAGACGCAGCAGACGCAATCACCGACAACATGGATGAGCGTTACAAAGCATTTGCAAAGGCAGAGGCATTCTTCATCCAGCACGCACTGACCATCCCATGCAACTATGGTATCGGCTGGTGTCTGACCAAGATTGACAACGACAGCAAGATGAACTGCCAGTACGGTGTTCAGAACTCGAAGATGAAGAACTGGGAAACCAACTCCGAGGGCTATACCAGCGAAGAAAAGGGTGTAGCAGCTCAGGTAGAAGCATTTACAGCAGCTCAGAAATAACGGCGTGAGCCACATTCAAAAGACCTTCTCGAAAGAGAAGGTCTTTTTTTTCGGGCAGAGCGATTCTATACTGCAAGAAGTTGTACGGTAAAAAGGATAAAGCTTCCCTTGTCCTGCATAGAATGATAGCAGAAATCAAAACGGATAGGGGAGGGAACGATGTGAAAGGCTTACCGGAGGAGCGGGCGGTGACGCTGGCACAGTACATCATCGAGCAGAATGCCACGGTGAGGCAGGCGGCAAAGCGCTTTGCAGTCTCAAAAAGTACGGTACACAAGGATGTTACAATTCGGCTTAGGCAGCTGAGCCCGCAGCTGCATGAGCAGGTCAAGCAGGTGCTGGAGCGCAACAAGCAGGAGCGTCATATCCGCGGCGGCATGGCGACCAAGGAAAAGTATGAGCACATCCGGATGATACGGGATAGCGGACGGGAAAGCGGGAAAACAGGGGAATTTTGCCCGGTGGAAGCGGGTACAAAAATGAAATAAAATTACGGGGGAAGCCCCGGAAAATTCATGGAAAGAGACGAAAATGCACAGCCGAATGAAGTAGAGCAAAGAAAACAGTTGATTTATCAGGGAAAATTCAATATACTGTAAAGGTATTACTTTTTCATACTTCTATTTTATACTTTTCTTTTGTTGAATGCCCGCAGGGCAGGATTTCATGACGTTCATATAAGCCGGCTGATTTGGAGCAGGCGTATCTACGTGGTGGCCAAACTACCTACGCTATGAATCGTCACACTTTTTTGCAACAGTTTTGGTGCCGCAGACAGGCGGCTACTCCATTTGATATTTTCTTTACTATTGTCTTTTTCCCGTATAAAACGAAGGACGCCGAGTGCTCGGCGTCCTTCGTTTTTTTTGAGAGCTGCAAAGGCAAAATAAAAAAACCCGTACCATTCGGTACGGGTTTTGATATAGAATCCAAAAGCCGATTAGCAGAATTTGGATGGGTTGACTTTTACGCCAGGGCCCATTGTGGTAGCCAGAACACAGGATTTTACGTACTGACCTTTTGCTGCTGCTGGTTTTGCTTTTACGATAGCACCCATCAGAGTCTCAAAGTTTTCCTGGAGTTTTTCAACGCCGAAGGAAGCTTTGCCGATTGGGCAGTGGATGATGTTGGTTTTGTCCAGACGGTACTCGATCTTACCAGCTTTTGCTTCCTGAACAGCTTTTACAACGTCAGGAGTTACGGTGCCAGCTTTTGGAGATGGCATCAAGCCTCTTGGACCGAGAACTTTACCCAGACGGCCAACAACGCCCATCATGTCAGGGCTAGCGATGACAACGTCGAAATCCATCCAGCCGCCCTGGATCTTCTGCATATATTCTTCTGCACCAGCGTAGTCAGCGCCAGCTGCCAGAGCAGCATCAACTTTGTCACCTTTGCAGAATACGAGAACGCGAACGGTTTTGCCGGTTCCGTTTGGCAGTACAACTGCACCACGAACCTGCTGTTCAGCATGACGGGAGTCAACACCCAGTCTTACGTGAATCTCTACGGTCTCATCGAATTTTGCTTTTGCGGTTTTCAGGCAGTTTTCGAGTGCCTCAGTGGTATCGTACAGAGCAGCAGTATCAACCAGTTTAGTGCTGTCCTGATATTTCTTTCCATGTTTCATTTTAATTACTCCTCCTTATCCTGAGTGGTAAATGCGGAAATCTCCTCCCACCCGGGGAGTACTAGTCAACTACCTCGACGCCCATTGCACGAGCAGAACCAGCGATCATGCTCATAGCAGATTCGAGGCTTGCAGCATTGAGGTCAGGCATCTTAATTTCAGCGATTTTCTGCACCTGTGCTTTTGTGATTTTCGCAACTTTAGTTTTGTTCGGTACACCGGAGCCACTTTCGATCTTGCACTCTTTTTTGATGAGTACAGCAGCCGGAGGGGTCTTGGTGACGAAGGTGAAAGAACGGTCTGCGTAAACGGTGATGACAACTGGGATAACCAGGCCAACGTCGTTCTTTGTTCTTTCGTTGAATTCTTTGGTGAATGCCATGATGTTTACACCATGCTGACCGAGAGCAGGGCCAACCGGTGGTGCCGGAGTCGCTTTTCCGGCAGGAATCTGCAGCTTAATGTAGCCGGTAACTTTCTGAGCCATTAGTAAATTGCACCTCCATAAAATGTGGTCAGTCGGGACAATGTTGAGTTTTCTGTCCCTCCCACGGGGCTGTTTTTACCCAATGCAAAAACAGCAAAGAGCCCTTTCGGGCACGACCTAAAACGGGTTTGTGTTTTAAGTCACCTCATCAAGACGATATTTATTCTATAGTCTCTACCTGATCCAGTTCAAGCTCTACGGGTGTCTCTCTTCCAAACATGGAAACGACAACCTTGACCATATTGCGCTCGGTGTCGAGTTCTTCGACCACGCCAATGAAGCCGTCAAGGTAACCGTCGATGACCTTAACAGAGTCGCCAACCTCAAAGTTGACTTCGACCTGTTTTTTCTCCACACCAAGAGCAGCTACTTCCTCGTCGGACAGCGGAACAGGTTTCGAACCAGGTCCCACAAAGCCAGTTACTCCACGAATGTTGCGGACAACATACCAGGAATCATCTGTCATGATCATGTTGACAAGCACGTAGCCTGGAAAGATTTTGCGTTCCACTTCACGCTTCTTGTTGTCTTTAATCTCAACAACCTTTTCAGTAGGGACCATAACGCCGGCGATCAAATCGTGCAGCTTACGGTTTTCTACTGCATTTTCGATATCGGTTGCAACCTTGTTCTCGTAACCGGAATAGGTGTGCACCACATACCATTTTGGAGCTTCAGACATAAGTATACCTCCGATGGTGTAGATGATTGTGACGACACTTAATTAGTGGAACAAACCAACAAGCGCATTGAACACAAAATCGAGTGCTCCGATGCAGATGCTGAAGGCTACCAGGACAAGCATGACGACGCCGGTGTTGTTGATAACGGCTTTCTTGCTTGGCCATATAACCTTTTTCATTTCACCTTTGGTGTCTTTGAAAAAGCGTGTGATCCTAGAGGCGATACGCTTGAAAAAGCCTGGTTTCTTTTCGTCAGCCATTGTAAACAGCCCGCCTTTCGCCTACTTGGTTTCTTTGTGAAGTGTGTGTTTCCGGCAGAACTTGCAGTATTTGTTCATCTCAAGTCTGTCAGGATCGTTTTTCTTGTTTTTCTTTGTGTTGTAATTACGCTGTTTGCATTCTGTGCAAGCTAAGGTAATTTTAATCCTCATATCGGCACCTCCTGATAAAACGGATTTTTTTGCCTCCCTCGTAAAGGAAACGCTTGAATCTCCAACCCGACGGGCAAGCCCATCTGTTGGCGGGTGGTTCATTTTTGGACATAAAAAAATAACCCTTTTAGAGGTATCAAAAGCATACCACATCTGCGGTGGCTCGTCAACGCATTTTTTGGCTTTTCGTACAGGTTTTTTTGAACTTTATGGATTCTGCCGACAATGCGGGGAAAATCGAAGGCCGGCCTTGTCTTTTTTGGCAAGGGGACGCGCTTTTTGAGGGAGGGGTGTCGAAAGGGACTGCGGGAGAGCAGGGAAGGATTTCAGGAGAGCAGAGCAAAGCAAAGGAGAGTACCGGACATTGGAACGGGCAGGAAGCAGAAAATGGGAATAAATCGACAAGGCAAGGGTGCGGATGATGTGCAAAATGATACAATGCACCCATTGAAAGAGGACAGGGGGGTGTGATACAATAATAAGTATTGATTTGCAATCTGCTTACATATAGATACAAGAGAAAAACAGAGAAAAAGGAGTGTCCTTTATGAGCGAAAATAAAACCAGAGTCGCCGTACTGTTCGGAGGCGTTTCCAGCGAGCACGATGTTTCGCTGATGTCTGCCGAGTCGGTTCTGAAAAACCTGCCGGAGCAATATGAGGTGCTGAGAATCGGCATTACCAAGGACGGACGCTGGGTGGAATATACCGGAAAGAACGAGGAAATCACCAGCCAGCGCTGGGAAGAGGACCGGAGCCTGAGAACCGCTGTTGTTTCGCCGGACCGCTCGCATAAAGGAATCCTGCTTTTGGGAGAGAACGGCTGGGAGCTGGTCAAGGTGGACATCTGCTTCCCGGTACTGCACGGAAAACACGGCGAGGACGGAACCATTCAGGGCCTGTTCCAGCTGGCAGGGATTCCGTTTGTCGGCTGTGACGCAATCTCGAGCGCAAACTGCATGGATAAAGAGATGACCCACACCATTCTGGAGGCCAACGGCATCAAGATGGCAAAGTGGATGGTAGTGGACGAAAGCAAGATGGAGAATTTTGAGGAGTTTGCCCGTCAGGCAGAGGAAAAGCTGGGCTACCCGATGTTTGTGAAGCCGGCAAATGCAGGCTCCTCGGTAGGAGTAGGCAAGGCGCATGACCGCAGCGAGCTGCTGGCTGCCTGCCAGACCGCACTGAAAGAGGACTACAAGGCAGTGGTCGAGGAGTGCATCGAGGAGATGCAGGAGGTAGAAACCGCAGTGCTGGGCAACGAGCATCCGCAGGCAGCCGGTGTGGTCGGCGAGCTGGTGCCGGTTGTCGAGTTTTACACCTATGAAGCCAAGTATATTGACGGAACCACCGTTCTGCACATCCCGGGAAGAGTCTCGGAGGAAATCTCCCTCAAGCTCAGACAGACCGCAGAAAAGGCATTCCGCGCAATCGGATGCGAGGGCTTTTCGCGCATCGATTTCTTTGTCCGCAAGGCTGACGGGGAAATCATCCTCAACGAAATCAACACCATCCCGGGCTTTACCTCTATCAGCATGTATCCTAAGCTCTGGGCACACTGCGGAGTCAGCTATCCGCAGCTGCTGGAAAAGCTCATCGAGTTGGGGCTGAAACGAAACTAGGCAAGGGAGAGAGAAGATGGACAACAGAGCAATCGGGGTGTTCGACTCGGGATTGGGCGGACTGACCGCAGTCAAGGAGCTGCACAATCTGCTGCCGAATGAGAACATTGTATATCTGGGCGATACCGGACGGGTGCCCTATGGCTCGCGCAGCCGGGAAACCATCATCAAGTATGCCCAGCAGGACATCGATTTTCTGCTGAAAAAGGAAATCAAGATGGTGGTGGCGGCCTGCGGAACGGTCAGCAGCACCCTGCCGAAGGAAATTTCCGGAAAGCTGCCGGTGCCCTATGTGGATATTGTGATGCCGGCGGCGCAGGAGGCCTGTGCGCTGAGCTCACGGGGACGAATCGGCGTTGTGGGAACCAATGCGACCCTCAAGAGCAACGCCTTTGGCAAAGCCATGCGGAGCATCCGCGGAGACATCAAGGTGTATGGAAATCCCTGCCCGCTGCTGGTGCATCTGGTGGAAAACGGGATGGTGGAGCCGGACAACGAAATCACCACGCTGGCGGTGAAGATGTATCTGGAGCCGTTGATGAAGGAAAACATCGACACCCTCATTCTGGGCTGCACCCACTATCCGCTGCTGTATGATATTTTTAACCGGGTTCTGGACTACAAGGTGACCTTGATTGATTCCGGAAGCTGTGTGGCGCGGTATGTCCGCAACTATCTGATGAAGAACGGAATGCTGTCTGACCGGGAGGAGCTGGGAGTGACCGAGTATAACGTCACGGATGAGACCGATACCTTTGACAAGACGGCATCGATTTTTCTACGGGAAAAGGTCAGCGGTGCGGTCAATCGCATCGAGTTGGTGTAAGGCATGACGCTGACAGGCACAACGCCCGGCAGGGCAGAAGGAAAATAGAGGAAAACGATTGATGGAAACAACAAAGGATATGAAAAAAGACGTCCTCATCACCATCCGTGGGACCCAGCAGGTCAACGAGGAGAAGGACGTCGTCGAGATGATTACAACAGGACGGTATTATCGCAAGAACGGACTGTACTATATCAGCTATGAGGAGACCGAGGCGACCGGCTATGAGGGCTGCCGCACCACCTTGAAGATTGGCCCGAACGACAAGGTGACCATGACCCGGTTTGGGCCTTCCCGCTCCCAGCTGATTGTCCAGCAGGGGGTGCGCCACCAGTGCCAGTATGACACCGGCTACGGCGCTATGACCATCGGCGTGATGGGCAACCGCTTTGAAAGCAGCCTGAGCGACCGTGGAGGAGAATTAAAATTTGGCTATACACTGGATATCGAGGCGACGGTTGCCAGTGAAAATACGGTCAGCGTCCATGTCAAGGAGCTGCTTGCCAGATAGAGCAAACAATGGTTTATGATGAAGAAAGGAAAGGAAATCGATATGAATACAAACTTTGTACAGGATGCAATATCCGAGGTGGAGAGCCTGCTCCGCAATGCCTTTGCCAAAGCGATGGAGGAGGGAAAACTGCCGCAGGCAGAGATTCCGGCCTTTACCGTTGAAATCCCGGCAGAAACCTCCCACGGAGATTTTGCCTCCAACGCAGCGATGGTTTCGGCACGCACCTTCCGCAACGCTCCGGTCAAGATTGCAAACATCCTCACCGAGTGCATGGACTTTTCTGCGGCACGCTACATTGAGCGTGTGGAAATTGCAGGCCCGGGCTTTATCAACTTCTTTGTCAGCGCCCGTTGGTTCTCGGATATTGTGGCAGGCGTGCTGGCAGCAGGTGCAGAATACGGACGCTCCGACTACGGCAAGGGCGAAAAGGTTATGATCGAATTTGTATCGGCAAACCCGACCGGCCCGATGCACATGGGCAACGCCCGCGGCGGCGCAATCGGCGATTGCCTGGCAGCAGCGATGGATGCCTGCGGCTATGACGTGACCAGAGAGTTTTATATCAACGATGCAGGCAACCAGATTGAAAAATTCGGCTGCTCGCTGGAAGCAAGATACCTCCAGATTTTTAAGGGCGAGGATGCGGTAGAATTCCCGGAGGATGGCTACCACGGCGAGGATATTCGCGAGCGCGCACAGCAGTATGCACAGGAGCATGGCGACAGCCTGCTGAATGTTTCCGCCGAGGAGCGCCGTCAGGCACTGGTAGATTTTGCTCTGCCGAAAAATATTGCCAAGCTCAAGGCAGACCTGGAAAAATACCGCATTGTCTATGATGTATGGTTCCCGGAAAGCAGCTTGCATCAGTCGGGCGCAGTCAAGGCGGTTGTAGATGACCTGACCGCACGGGGACTGACCTATGAAAAGGATGGAGCCGTTTGGTACAAGGCAACCGAGTTCGGCGGAGAGAAGGACGAGGTTCTGGTTCGTGCCAACGGCAACCCGACCTACTTCACCGCAGATATTGCATACCACAAGAACAAATTTGCCGACCGTCATTTTGAACGGGTCATCAACGTTTGGGGCGCAGACCACCACGGCCATGTCGCTCGTCTGAAGGGCGCGATGGATGCAATTGGTCTGGATGGCAGCAAGCTGGATATCGTGCTGATGCAGCTGGTACGCCTGATGAAGGACGGCGAGCCATACCGCATGAGCAAGCGTACCGGAAAAGCGATTACCCTGTCCGATTTGACCGACTTGGTTCCAATCGATGCAGCGCGCTTCTTCTTTAACATGAGAGAGCCAAACTCCACCCTGGACTTTGACCTTGATTTGGCAGTAGAAGAATCCTCTCAGAACCCGGTTTACTATGTTCAGTATGCACACGCAAGAATCTGCTCGATTCTCAAAAATCTGGCAGCGCAGAACATCCATCCAAGAACCTGCACCGAGCAGGAGCTGGAACTGCTGTGCGCTCCGGAGGAAAAGGAGCTGATTCGTGCGCTGGCTCAGTATCCGCAGGAAATCATCAACGCTGCTAAGAACTATGACCCGGCAAGACTGACCCACTATCTGGTTGAGGTGGCAACCCTGTTCCACAAGTTCTACAACGCTTGCCGTGTACAGGGCGAGGACGAGGCTCTGATGCAGGCAAGAATTTCGCTGTGTATGGCAGTGCGTGTTGTTGTGGCAAACCTGCTGGCTCTGCTCAAGATTACGGCACCGGAAGTGATGTAAGAGGTACGGACGGACCGCTTGCGGCCAGATGTCAAGATGGAATCCGGCTTCGCGCCGGAGGAGGCAGAAATGGACATTCGATTATCACAGCCGTTGCTCATGGACGGGGCAACGGCAACCAATCTGCTGCTGCGGGGAATGCCGCAGTACAGCTGTCCGGCAGAGTGGATGCTGGAAAATCCTGAGCCGGTGCGTCAGCTTCACCGGGAGTTTTTGCAGGCAGGCAGCCGCATCATCTGCACCCCGACCGCGCGGGCAAATGCAGTGATGCTGGAGGAATGGAACCAACAAGACCGGATGGAACAGTACAACGAGCGGCTGGCACAGATGACGGTAGAGACCTGCCGCAGCTATGACCCGCAGGTCTTGGTAGCGGGGGTGGTGGCTCCGCTGAGTATTCAGGCGGAGCCGTTTGGCGAAACCCCGTTTTTCGACCTGGTGGACATCTATGCACATCAGGCGCTGGCCCTCAAACGAGGTGGGGTCGACCTGCTGATTGCGGACACGATGAACACCATCTCGCAGAGCAGAGCGGCCATTCTGGGCTGCCGACAGACCGGACTGCCGGTGATGGTGACCCTCAATGTCGAGGAGGACGGCGAGACCTGCATGGGAAGCGACCTGATTTCGGCGCTGATTATCTGCCAGAAGTTGGGAGCAGCGGCCTTCGGGCTGGCGTGCTGTGACCGTCCGAACAAGCTGTATCACCACATCGAGGAGATGGCAACTTATGCCAAAATCCCGCTCATCGTGCGTCCGCGCGCAGGAGAGAGCTTTGAGCAGCTGTTGTCTCCGCAGGAGATGGCGCTGGAAATGAAGGGCCTGCTGGAGCGGGGAGCTACGCTGGCAGGAGGCTGCTGCTACACCACGCCGGAGCATATCCGGGAAATCGGCAGGATGATGGCGGAGTTTGACTTCTCTCGGGTGAAAATCCCGAAGGAGGACGCACAGACCATCCTGATGGCAGGAGCGACCGAGCCTTATTTTCTGGACGAGTACTTTGAACAGTCCGAGCCGGTCTTTTGCCGGAGGGATATGTCCGACGAGCTGCTGGAGCTGGAGGAGAGCGGAGCGGATGTGGCGACCATTCGGGTGGAGACCATCGACGATGCCTACTGCTTTGCGCTGAATGCCCATATGCTGCATATGCCGGTGTCCTTTTTGTCCGACAGCGAGGAGGCGCTGGAAATGGCACTGCTGCTGTATAACGGCTGTGCCTTCATCGATGCGCGCAGCAGTATTGACGAATCGGTTCTGCTGAATCTGGCAAAGGGATATGGCGCAATTCTGCGCTGATGGTCCCAAAATTTTCGCAATCAAAAAGAGGATGACCCCAACGGGGTCATCCTCTTTTGCTGTTTTTATCAGGAAAAGGTATATTCGGAGGAAGCGACAACGGTGGGATAGTCGTCGATGACCTCGACCTGCTCCCAGCCAAGCGTCTCCAAATTACCCTGACCGTCCACCTGCAAGAAGGCGGAGACGGTTCCATAGATTTCTTGCTGATACAGCTTGTTCAGAGCTTGCGGAGCGTAGGTGGCTTCAATCAGGTAGTGTCCGTCCTCTGCCGTACCACTCAGGGAGGAAAGATTGGACAGCGCGAAGCCGTCGGTGAGCAGGGGTGTTTTCAGCCATTCCAGTGTCTGGGCATATTCGGCATAGGTCGCATAGCGCTCCTGATCCCCCTGCCCGTAGTTAAAGCCCGCTTGAAGGGTTTCGGCAATCTTCATCTCCGCCTGCACCGGGCCGTTTTTGTTAAGCAGACCCTTTTGGTCGTAGGCAGAATTGAGGTCAAATTTCAGTTCATAGGCGCCCTTAGTCCCGTCTGCGTTCAGGCGGTAGACGGTGAGGGTGCCTTTTTTGCGGGAAAAATTTTGCTCCATCACATTCTGAAAGACCGCATAAAGGCGGGTGTCCAGATGATTGGGGTTGTTTTTGAGCTGCTCGGCAGGAAGGGTTTGAAGCTCCTTCGGAAAATCCGCAGGCAGAGGAGAGGAGATTGGAGTCTCCTTGGCTTGTTCCGAATGAACCGGAGTTTCCTTGGTTTCCTCCGAATGGACTGGGGTTTCCTTGGTCTCCTGCTGTTCCTGCGAAGGGGTGGATTCCGGTGGGATTTGCTCCGATGCAGGGGTGGTTGGCTGCTCATCCGGTGCGGGGGCTTCCTCCTTTTCGGTGGAATCGGAGGAGGTCTGCTCCTCTCCGGCAAGCTCAAGCGAGATATTTTTATCCGCGCTCGGGCTTGGTGTATCAGAATGATTGCGGTTACAGCCGACGGTCATCAGTGCAAGCAGCAGCACCAACAGCAGCGGCAAAACAGAACGATTTTGTTTCATAGCGTGGTCCTCCATTCAGACGAGGGGCGTTTGTCTACAAGCTCATTGTATCACACTTTTGACAAATGTTAAAGGAGCTTTCCTGATTACAGTGTCAAAAGCGGGAAAAAAGCCTGCACATTGAAAAAAGTTTTTTTAGAAAAAACATAGCGGCAGACAGGATTCCCGTATTTTTTTGCGGGCGAGGTGGTAGGATAGAGCTATCCTTACAGGAGAGAAACGGACAGGCCGACGGCAGAACGGAGGGAGAAAGCAGGAGATGGCGGTTGAAATACAGATTCGGGATCAGGTCGTTCAGGCATATCTGTCGGGAGAAATCGACCACCACAGCGCAGTACAGCTTCGTCAGCAGATCGACGAGAGCGTGTTGCAGGCAGATGCCCGACAGCTGATTTTGGATTTTGCGATGGTGACCTTTATGGATTCTTCCGGAATCGGGCTGGTGATGGGGAGGTTTCGTCTGATGCAGGAGAACGAGGGGACGGTGCTTTTGAGAAATCTGCCGGCTCCCATCCGCAAGGTGATGAAGCTGGCAGGGCTGGACAAGCTGGCAGAATTTATCTGACGGGCAGCGGATTTCACCATTTCCCCGGAGGACTGTGGAAAACTCTGAAGGAGAGGATGAAACCGGAACATAGCCCCCAATGGAGGTTTCGCGATGAAAGCAAGTAATACCATGCGCCTTTGCTTTGACTCCCGCTCGGCGAACGAGTCGTTTGCAAGGACCGCGGTGGCAGCCTTCCTCTGCACTCTGGACCCGACCGTAGAGGAGCTGACCGATGTGAAAACAGCGGTGTCCGAGGCGGTGACCAACTGCATCGTCCACGGATACCGGGAAAAGATAGACAAGGTGTACATAACAGCGAATATCTATTCGGACAATCGAGTCGTTATCAAAATCAGGGACAAGGGCTGCGGCATCGCGGATGTGAAAAAAGCGATGGAGCCGCTTTTTACCACCGCCCCTGAGGAGGAGCGTGCAGGGCTGGGATTTGCTGTCATGGAAAGCCTGATGGACAAGGTGAAGGTTTTCTCCCAGCCCGACAAGGGCACGACGGTTACGCTGGAAAAGCGGATTGTCTCCAAAGGAGAAGAATATGTACACAACAGCAGAGACTGACCGAAGCAAGACCATCGAGGCAAACCTTGGACTGGTACACGCCTGCGCCCACAAGTTTAAGGGCAAGGGCATTGAATATGACGATTTATTTCAGGCCGGCTGCATGGGTCTGGTGAAGGCAACCGATGCCTTTGACACCCAGCGCGGCGTGCGGTTTTCTACCTATGCGGTCCCGGTCATTCT
>ULYO01018547.1_pt1 | contig 14849 bp, 10 predicted proteins | sample 1962281 | NCBI WGS metagenome assembly ULYO01 (sample SAMEA4835866, study PRJEB28245) | human gut metagenome | biome: gut microbiome; material: fecal sample | place: Denmark | collected 2008 | reverse complement strand
CGTTACTCCCATGTAGAACAGCTCATCTCCAAGCTGACCGGCGCAGAGGATGCGATGGTCGTCAACAACAACGCCGCTGCTGTCATGCTGGTGCTGAGCACTATGGCTCGCGGCAAGGAGGTCGTCACCTCCCGTGGTGAGCTGGTCGAAATCGGCGGCGCTTTCCGTGTACCGGAAATCATGTCGCAGAGCGGCGGCACTCTGGTCGAGGTCGGCACCACCAACAAGACCCATCCTTCCGACTATGTCCGCGCTGTCACCGAAAACACCGGCGCCTTCCTCAAGGTCCACACCAGCAACTTTAAAATCGTCGGCTTCTCCGAGGAGGTTTCTCTGGAGGAGATGGTTCGTCTGGGCCACGAGCGCAACATCCCGGTCATCTATGACCTCGGCTCGGGCGCTATGGTTCGTCTGGAGGACTACGGCATCCTCGATGAGCCAAACGTGCTGGACGCGATGAAGTCCGGTGCAGACATCATCAGCTTCTCCGGCGACAAGCTGCTCGGCGGACCACAGGCCGGCATCATCATTGGCCGCCGCGAGTACATCGAAGCGATGAAGAAGAACCCGCTCACCCGCGCTTTCCGAATCGACAAGCTCACCCTTGCCGCTCTGGAAGCCACCCTGCGGGAATATCAGGACCCGGCACAGGCCATCCAGAACAACCCGACCCTGCGGATGATCACCGCCACGATGGAAACTCTGGTTCCCAAGGGCGAACAGCTTCTGGCAGAGCTTCAGCGCACCTGCGACGGCAGCTACACCGTAGAGCTGACCGAGGACTTCGGTCAGGTTGGCGGCGGCTCAGTTCCGACCCAGATGATTCGCAGCTCGGTGGTTGCTGTCGAGCCGACCCTCGTTTCGCCGGATGTGCTGGAGCAGCGTCTGCGCCGCATCTCTCTCCCAATCATTGCCCGCATTTCCAAGGACCGTCTGCTGCTGGATGTCCGCACCATTGAGGAGCACCACTTCTCCTACATCGCAGAGAGCATCCGCGACTGCTGCCAGAAATAGTTCCCTTCCCGAATAACCACATCACCTGAAAGAAGAAGGACTGAGCATGAAAAATATTATCATCGGTACCGCCGGCCATGTCGACCACGGAAAAACCGCCCTGATCAAGGCGCTGACCGGCATCGAAACCGACCGTATCAAAGAAGAAAAGAAGCGCGGCATCACCATCGAGCTGGGCTTTGCCTACCTCGACCTGCCCGACGGCGAGAAGGCCGGCATCATCGATGTGCCCGGCCATGAAAAATTCGTCAAGAATATGCTGGCAGGTGCGGGCGGCATCGACCTTGCCCTGCTGGTGGTTGCTGCGGACGAGGGCTTTATGCCGCAGACCCGCGAGCATCTGGGCATCCTCTCCCTGCTGAATATCTCCGAGGGCATCATCGTCATCACCAAGAAGGACATGGTGGACGACGACTGGCTGGAGGTTGTCTGCGAGGATGTCCGCAGCGAGGTCAAGGGAACCTTCCTGGAAAACGCTCAAATCATCCCGGTCTCCTCCTACACCGGAGAAGGCATCGAGCAGCTGAAAACTGCCATCTTTGAGCTCATCGACCAGAACACCCAAATCAAAAATCTGGACATTCCGTTCCGCATCCCGGTTGACCGCATCTTCTCGGTCGAGGGCTTTGGTACCGTCATCACCGGCACCCTCATCGAGGGCCGGATGAAGGTCGGCGACCCGGTCACCATCTACCCTTCCCGCATCGAGAGCCGTGTCCGCAATCTTCAGGTTCACTCCCACGATGTCACCGAGGCCTATGCCGGACAGCGTGTTGCGGTCAATCTTGCCGGTCTGAAAAAGACAGACCTCAACAAGGGCGACGTGGTTGCCGTGCCGAACTCGATGCACACCACCATGATGATCGACATCAAGCTCAACATTCTGCGTGACTGTGAGCGTGAAATCCTCAACGGAACCCGCCTGCATCTCTATCACGGTGCGCGGGATGTTCTGTGCAAGGTCATTCTGCTGGACCGCGACAGCATCAGCGCAGGCGAAAGCTGCTATGCCCAGCTGCGTTTGGAGGAGGAGATTGCCGTCAAGACCGGCGACCGCTTTGTTCTGCGCTTCTACTCCCCGCTCGAGACCATCGGCGGCGGTGTCATCCTCGACTCCAACCCCTTCAAGCACAAGCGCAACGACCCTGCTGTGCTGGAATCGCTGCACATCAAGGAAAGCGGCTCGGACAAAGAAAAAATTAGCGCCGCTCTGCACGACTATTCCTCCCGCTTCGAGACGCTGGATTTCCTTCAGGTACAGACCGCCATTCCAAAGGAACAGTTCGACCAGCAGATTCAAAAGCTGCTCAAGGACAAAACCGCCTTCTGGGTCAGCGACAGCATTGTGATTCACAGCGACTACCTGACCCACCTCAAGGACACCGCTGTTCGTCTGCTGAGTGCGTACCATCAGGAAAATCCGCTTCGGGACGGTATGAAGAAGGACGAGTTCCGCAGCAAGTTCCTGCATTTTGATGATATTGCCGTCATCGACAAGATTACCGATTCGCTGGTCAACCGCAAATTCCTCAAGTATGTCAACGGCTGTGTCGCTCTGGCAGACTTTGAGGTGCAGAAGGACGACAATCTCGAGGAGATTGAGGCTGCATTCCGCGAGGGCGGCTTCTCTCCGGAATCTCCGGACCAGATTGCAACCCGTTTTCCAAAGGTCAAAAACTACCGTCAGGTTGTGGAATCTCTGGTCAATACCGGCCGTCTGGTGCGGGTCGAGGACAAGATTCTGCTGCACGTCGATTACTACGAAAAAGCCCTGTCGATGGCAAAGGAGCACATCGCACAAAATGGACAGATTACACTGGCAGAGATGCGCGACCTGATGGGCGCTTCGCGCAAATTTGCTGTAGCCGTTCTGGAATACTGGGACCGCCGCAACATCACCAAAAAGGTCGGCGACGCCCGCGTTCTCAAATAAAGCCAACAAGCAAAAAACATCCAGTCTTTCGCAAGACTGGATGTTTTTGTTTTGGGCAATCATTTCCCGGGAAATATCATGCCGGAAAAGAAGATAATTTCCTGGGAAATACGATTCTGATTTCCCGGAAAAACAAAATGCCCCGACAGACCGCAGTCTGCCGGGGACTTGTTCTGGCGGGAATGTGTGGGAATTGAACCCACCTATGCAGCTACTAACTACAATTACTGGTTTTGAAGACCAGAGGGCACACCAGCACCCATCCACTCCCAAATGCTAGGATAGTATAGCACAAAGGAAATTGCTTTGCAAGCAATTTCCTTTCTTCCACATCCATGATTGTGATGTTGCATAATTCCAACGGCGGATGCCGTCCTTTTTTTATTCTTCTCTCCCCAAGCGTTCGGGCAAATTGCTTAGCGAAATGGCACGATTTCTCCAACCACTCTCCCTACAAAATACAAAAGGGCAATTTGTATTCCAAAACATACTGCAAGTAAAATTATAGACAAAACCTTGTTCCCTGTCAGGTAATCCAGTTTTTTCCAAAATGTTGCGGTAACCCACAATTCAGAAGTAAAAAACAAAATGTAGAACAGGTTCCTTTGAAACATCATTGCCATGTTGGATAAGGCATAGATAATCACAAGATAGTTGATTGTTTCTATCAAAATATCCAACCATTTATTAAGTTTACCCTTCATCCCTATTCTCCTCTCGATGTCCAAAAATAGCCCGGACAGGTTTCGTCCGGGCAGTCTGACAAGGTCTTATGTTCTTTTTTCTTAGTGGAACTGAGAGTGATACATTCCGGCATAAACGCCGCCCTGCTGCATTAGTTGCTCGTGGCTGCCCTGCTCCACAATATCGCCGTGCTGCACCACCAGGATGGTGTCTGCATTCTGCACGGTGGAAAGACGGTGGGCAATCACAAAGCAGGTGCGGTCCTGCATCAGCTCCCGCATCGCGGACTGAATCTGCTGCTCAGTGCGGGTATCGACATTGGAGGTCGCCTCGTCCAGAATCAGCATCTTGGCATCAGAGAGCATCGCGCGGGCGATGGTCAGCATCTGCTTTTGTCCCTGCGAGATATTCATGCCGTCCTCGGTGATGACGGTGTCATACCCGTCCGGAAGCTGCATGATGTAGCTGTGAATCTTCGCCGCCTTGGCTGCCTCGATGACCTCTTCTCTGGTGGCTCCCGGACGGCTGAAGGCGATATTTTCATAAATGGTTCCATAGAACAACCAAGTGTCCTGCAAAACCATCGTGTAGGCCGCTCGCAGGCTTTTCCGGGTGATGTCCCGGCTGTCGTGTCCGTCCATCCGGATGCTGCCCGATTGCGGGTCATAAAACCGCATCAGCAGGTTGATGATGGTGGTCTTGCCGGCTCCGGTCGGGCCGACGATTGCCACCAGACTTCCGGGCTTGGCGTGCAGGCTCAGGTCATGGATGATGGTCTTGTCGGGGTCATAGCCAAAGCGGATATGCTCCATCTGGACATCCCCTTGGGCATCGGTAAGCTCCAGCGCCTGCGGTGCATCTGCCGGCTCCGGCTCCTCGTCGATGAGTCGAAAGACTCGTTCTGCCGCAGAGCAGGCCGATTGCAGCTCGCTGATGATGTTTGCCATCTCGTTGATTGGGCCGGAGAATTTGCGCGAGTACAGCACGAAGGAGGACAGGTTGCCCAAAGAGATACTGCCCCGCAAAAAGAGAAGCGCGCCAAAAACGCTGATGAGCGCCAGCGAGAGGTTGTTGATGGCATTGACCGACGGGCCGACCGTACTGCCGTAATAGTCCGCCTTGTAGTAGGCCTGCACTGCTTCCTCATTTTTGGCATCGAATCTCCCAATCATGGTTTCTTCCTGATGATAGGCCTTGGTGGTCTTTTGGCCGGAGATGATTTCCTCGACCAAGCCGTTGAGCTCACCGAGCTTTGCCGAACGGCGGCTGAACAGCGGACGGATGGTGCGGGTTCGATAGCGGATGAACAGCACCGAAATCGGCACAGTCACCACGAACACCACAATCAGCGGCGGAGAGATGGTCAGCATCATGCCCAGTGAACCGAGCACCATGATGGAGCTTGCCGCAATCTGCAAGAAGTCGTTGGACAGCGACGAGGTCACGGTATCAATATCATAGGAAACCCTGCTGATGATGTCGCCGGTCTGGTGTCCGTCGAAGAAGCGCACCGGCAGGTCAACCAGCTTGTTGAACAAATCTGCACGAAGCTGATAGGCGACCCGCTGGCTGAGCTTGACCATCAGCACCGACAGCAGATAAGCCATCACCGACGAAATCAGGTAGAACAGCAGCATCAAAGCGCAGTAGGAGAAAATCCGCTGGAAATCCGCCTCTCCCGGGCCGGTGCCGATGGCATCGATGGCATAGCCGGACAGCATCGGGCCCAGCAGAGCCAGCAAGTTGCCGGTTACGGTGAGCGCAATCGCTCCCAGCGCCATCCAGCGGTGGCGCATCATATATCCCAGCAGCCGCAAAATCACCTGACGGCGATTTTTTTTGCGGCCTTCGGAGCCGCCTTTTTTATTCGGTTCGTTTGGTATCATCCAAAATCCCCTCCCATCTGCGATTCACTGATCTGTCGATACACCTCACAATGCTCCATCAGCTGCTCGTGGGTTCCGTAGCCGATGGATTTTCCATCCTCCAACACGAGGATGTGGTCTGCGTGCAGAATCGAGCTGATGCGCTGTGCGATGACAATGGTGGTCATGCCGGAGTAATCTTCCCGCAGAGCCTGCCGCAGCATCGAATCGGTCTTGTAGTCCAAGGCACTGGAGGAATCGTCCAGCACCAAAATCTCGGAATTGCCTGCCAGCGCGCGTGCCAACAGAACCCTCTGCTTCTGTCCGCCACTGAGGTTGGTTCCGCGGGCGGTCACCATATGCTCCATGCCCTCCGGCAGACCGTTGATAAATTCCATCGCCTGTGCGCTCTCCGCCGCCTTGTAAATCTGCTCCTCTGAAAGCCCCCGTCCAAAGTCGATGTTGGCGCGGATGGTATCGGCAAACAGCACATCATTCTGAAAGACGACGCCAAACTTCTGGTGCAGCTCCTCCGAAGGGATGGTGTCCACTGGGCGTCCGCCGATGCGGATATCGCCCGAGGAGCGCTCATACAGTCGCATGAGCAGGTTGACGATGGTGGTCTTGCCGGCACCGGTCGCGCCGATGATACCCAGCGTCTCTCCTTTTTTCAGCCGGAACGAGATATGGGAAAGGTTGTCACTGATGCCCTTGTAGGAAAAGCTGACATCCTCAAAGACGATGTGTGCCTCCTCCTGCTTCGGGGCGGTATCGTTCAGCAGCAGGTCCTCGGGCGCACGAAGCACCTCATCGATTCTGGCAGCCGAAGCGCTGCCACGGGAATACATGACGAACATCCTCGTGACCGAAAGCATCGCATTGAGGATGATGGTGAAGTACGAAAGGAAGGCGATGATGGTTCCCGGCTGGGTCATGCCGCTGTTGACCCGCCATGCACCCACCAGAATCACCAGCGTCAAGCCGGTATTCAACAGCAGGTTCATCATCGGGTTGGTGATGCCCATGGTGATGGCAGCCTTGCTCTCCCGACGGACAACCTCTCGGTTGACCTGTGCAAAATGCTCCTTTTCCTGCTCGGTCTTGGACAGTGCCTTGATGATGCGGATGCCGGTGATATTCTCCCGCACCGTCCGAACCATCACATCGACGCCCTGCTGCAATTTGGTGTACATCGGGATGCCCCTGCGGGACACCAGCCACACCACCAGCGTGATAAACGGCAGCACCGAAACCATCACCAGCGTCAGCACCGGCTCCAAGGTCAGGGTGACTGCGATTCCTCCAATCAGCAGAATCGGCGCACGCACACCCAGACGCTGCATCATGCCGATGACCTGATTGACATTGTAGGTATCGGTGGTCAATCTGGACTCCAGCGACGGGATGGAAAAGTAGTCGATCTGCCGGCTGGACAGATAGGAAATCTTTTGGAACAGGTCATGCCGCAGCGAGCGCGTGGTCTCACGGGCAACTGCCGATGCCATTCGGTTGGCAACGACATTGGTCGTCAGGGCCAGAACCGCCGACAAAACCATCAGCCCACCCCACATCAAAATCTTTTTCACACTGCGCTCCGGCACCACATAGTCCAGAATATAGGACAGCATCCACGGAATCATCAGGTCCATGGTGGTTCCGAAAAATTTAATCACCAGCCCCAGCGTCATCTTGGGGACATGGGGCTTTAAATAAGGGAAGATGGGTCTCACGGCTGTCTCTCCTTTCCGCGGAGTGTCTCCTGCGCCGCCTCATTGGCTCGGGCAGTGATTTTCTCCATCGCACGTTCCAGAATCTCGCGCTCCTCCTGCGTGAGCGGCTCCAACAGATACTCGTTCCACTCCCGCATCACCTGACGCGCCCGAGGCAGCAGCTGTTCCATCCGTTCGGTCGGATAAACCCGCCAGATTCGCCGGTCCTGCTCATCCTGTCTGCGGACAATCAAGCCTTCCTTCTCCATCGCCGCCAGCTGACGGGTAACGTTGCTGCGGTTGACGCAGATTTCGCGCGCCAGCTTTTCCTGGGAAATACCCGGCTCCCGACAGATATGTAAAATATACGGGTGCTGGCACTGGTTCAATCCGTCATCCCGCAGGCGGTTGTTGTAGACCACTCCGGTCGTGCGGTAGATTCGGCTGATATACTTCATGATTCCGTTCATTCTGCTGCTCCTCCCTCTTTTCGGTTTACCGTTGCATCTGCAACAGTTGTGTACGCAACAGTTGCGTGTGCAATAGTTGCAGATGCAACTATTTGTTTTTCAGTATAAACCTTCCGTTTTCAAAAATCAATTCGCTTCCCTTCCAGAAAAACAAAAAATCCTTTGTGAAAAACGCGCAGAGTACCTTCCGATTTTATTTTTCCGGATACCAAAAAATCCCCTTTGTTTACCTGAACTCATGCAGACAAACGAGGGGGATTTCTCATTCTTTTGTTGTTTTGATTTCCGAAAATTTCCCGGGAAATAGAAAGAAGCCGGGAAATTTCTGCCGGAAACTATGCCCAAGTCAGGATAGCTTCCACCAGAAATGCAGTGCATCCCGGCAGGTTTCGGTCATAGTAAGACTGAAAGCGTTCATCCGCCAGATACATCGGCGCCAGACCTCGATGTGCCTGCGGAGAATAGGACTTCCAGCTTCCCTGAAGCCATTCCCGGTGCAACTCCATGATTTTCTTTCCGACCGGCTCGGCCGGCTGACTGCCGCTGTGGACCGCCGACTCCAATTCAGACAAAATCTCCTGCTCCAATTGCTGGTAATAAGCCGCTTCGGGTTCCGTCCAGCTCATCACCTTGCTGTTTGCATCGTCCACTGCCTGATTTCCGTATCTGCTGCGCGCCTCGTTCCCGTACTTTTTCTCGTTTTCCTCAATCCGGTTCCGTTTAAATGCTTCAAATTTTTGCTGTATTCCCATCGTTCCTTCTCCTTTTTGTTCTGCTATAGTCCTCTTCACCGTTTCAATCAGAGCGCTGAGCCGCTCCTGCTGTTGGGACAGCGCCATTAAATGCTCCTGCAAAGCACTCTGAATATCAAAATCCGGCTGGGTCACGATTTGTCGGATCGTTGCTAAATCCAGTTCCCGTTCCCGGTAAAACAAAATCTGCTGCAACAGGTCAACCTCCTGCTGACCATAGTACCGGTAGCCGGACTCCTCCACCCGGCTTGGATGCAGCAAACCAATCTGGTCATAATATCGCAGGGTCTTTGTGCTGACCCCAGCCAGCTCTGCCAGTTGGCGAATCCCATACTCCATGTTACAGCCTCCTTTCCCTGTCTGAAAACAGTGTATCAGTTGACGCAGCGTCAATGTCAAGAATTTTTTTCAATCAATCCCGGATACAAAAAAAATCCCGGACAATCCGGTCCGGGATAAAATGGGAAATAGCAAAAAAGTTCTGGATGAAAATTCATCCAGAACTTTTTGGTGGGCGAGGGTGGATTCGGACCACCGAAGTCACTGACAACAGATTTACAGTCTGCCCCCTTTGGCCACTCGGGAACTCGCCCTTATTGAATTGGAAATTTAGTGGAGCTGGTGGACGGACTTGAACCCCCGACCTGCTGATTACAAATCAGCTGCTCTACCAACTGAGCTACACCAGCATATTGGTGGTGAGACAGCTTGTATATTATATCAAGCAAATCGTCTCTTGTCAATACCCTACACTAAATTTTTATGGTCGAGGCGACAGGACTTGAACCTGCGGCATCTTGGTCCCAAACCAAGCACTCTACCAAACTGAGCTACGCCTCGATGAGCACAGGCATTATTATATCGCATCCTTTTTGTTTTGTCAACACCTTTTTTCAAAAAAATCAAAGTTTTTTATTTTCCCTCTTTTCTCCCCTAAATCCCCCCTTCCGCGACTCACTTCCACCCGCTGTGTCCTTGCCCGATTTTGGCTGAAAATCAGGCTTTTCTATGCTTTCTTCTTGACTTCCTATTTAAAATTGTTTATCATTAGACAATATAAAGGCTTTGTATTGTTTCTCAAAAAATGAAAAGGTTCGCATTGAGAGCTTTATCTTTACTTTATCGCTTGCAAGGAGGAATTTTGAGATGAACGCAACTGAAAAAACCATGGAAAAAATCGTTGCTCTGTGTAAGGGCAGAGGCTTCGTTTTTGCCGGTTCCGAAATCTACGGCGGTCTTTCCAATACTTGGGACTACGGCCCTCTCGGCGTAGAGCTGAAAAACAACGTAAAACGCGCATGGTGGAAACGCTTTGTTCAGCAGAACCCATACAACGTCGGTCTGGACAGCGCCATCCTGATGAACCCGGAGGTTTGGGTTGCAACCGGCCATGTTGGCGGATTCTCCGACCCGCTCATGGACTGCAAGGACTGCAAAACCCGTCACCGCGCTGACAAGCTGATCGAGGATTTCACCGGCAAATCCGCTGACGGCTGGAGCAACGAGCAGATGATGGACTTCATCAAGGAAAACGGCATCAAATGCCCGAACTGCGGCAGCACCAACTTCACCGACATCCGCCAGTTCAACCTGATGTTCAAAACCTTCCAGGGCGTTACCGAGGACGCCAAGAGCCAGATTTATCTGCGTCCAGAAACCGCACAGGGCATCTTTGTCAACTTTGCAAATGTCCAGCGCACCACCAGAAAGAAGCTCCCATTCGGTATTGCACAGATTGGTAAATCCTTCCGCAACGAAATCACTCCCGGAAACTTCACCTTCCGCACCAGAGAGTTCGAGCAGATGGAGCTGGAGTTCTTCTGCAAGCCGGATACCGATTTGGAATGGTTCCGCTACTGGAAAGACTTCTGCCACAAATGGCTGCTGGACCTGGGCCTCAACGACGAAAATCTCCGTCTGCGCGACCACGAGCCGGAGGAGCTTTCCTTCTACTCCAAAGCAACCACCGACTTCGAGTTCCTGTTCCCATTCGGCTGGGGCGAGCTGTGGGGAATTGCAGACCGCACCAACTATGACCTTTCCCGCCATGGCGAGCACTCCGGCAAACCGATTGAATACTTTGACCAGGAAACCAACGAACATTATGTTCCTTATGTCATCGAGCCTTCTCTGGGCGCTGACCGTGTTGTTCTGGCATTCCTGTGCGACGCTTACGATGAAGAGGTGGTAGACGCAGAAAAGAACGACTCCCGTGTTGTGATGCACCTGCACCCGGCTCTGGCTCCGTTCAAGGCTTGTGTCCTCCCACTGTCCAAAAAGCTGTCCGAGGAAGCAACCGCTCTGTTCGGCGAGCTGTCCGAGCACTTCATGGTAGACTATGACGAGGCAGGCTCCATCGGCAAGCGCTACCGCCGTCAGGACGAAATCGGTACCCCATTCTGCATCACCTACGACTTCGAGTCGAAGGAAGATGGCTGTGTCACCGTCCGTGACCGCGACACCATGCAGCAGGAAAGAGTTCCGATGAAGGATCTGACCCACTACATCCTCAAGAGACTGAAATTCTAAGCACAATAAAAGCGTATCACGCAGCAGAGGAATGTTCCAGACCGGAACATTCCTCTGCTTTTATCTGGTTCGCACCGCAATCTCCACCCGAATCGGCGCGGAGACCCTGCCCTGCTCGTCCAAAGCGACCAGAACAAAGCGGTCGGTTCCGCCGGCATCCTCGTTCGGTGTATAAAGGCACCGGCCTTCGGTTAGCTCTACCCTGCCCTGCAAGGGCTTCTGGCTCACCGTGTATACCACCCTGCCCTCCAGCGGCGCCAGTGCCGCGGACACCGGTGTTTTCGGCTCGGTCAGACAGAACACATCCTGCACAATCGGACGCCCAATCCCGTCCTCCTCCCGCAGCTGAAAGGTCGCACAGATTTTTGTGCTGCCCTCTGTCTTGTTCAGCTCTGAACGGCAAAGCGGGATAAAGCTGAACCACCCGGACGAAGCCGCCAGCGCACCCTCATCTTGGACATAGCACAGGCGGTCCAGCTCGCTGCGGAAGATTGTGTCGTGAACCTGAACCTCCACCCCGTCCAGCATCAGACGGCCGCTTCCTTGCACAGGCAGAGAGACAATGGTGATGGCAGCAATCTCTCCTGCCGGCAGTCCCAGCCGCATCTCAAAATATTCGGCGGATAAGGGGATGGTTCCACCACGCGGCAACACCATCGGATAAACCCGGCTCTCCATCTGAATCGGTGCGCTCGGTCGGTCGGCTTGCGCTGTCATCGGCGCTGCCGCCGCAATCAGCACTGCGCTCAAAACAGCAAGGATGTTTCTTTTTTTCATCGGATGTTCCTCACCTTTCCTTTGGATTCCGCCATTATTGTTCCCGACCCTCGCCGCGTTATCAAAGGAAGTTGCTGGCACCGCTCGACAAAATCCCCATTTCCTTCAAACTGCGCCCGCAGATTCTTTGTCACTTTTCCAAAGTTTCCGGTCAAGCTGTTATTTTCACTGACGGTTATTTACAAAAAGTCGTTTCTATCTTATAATAATTTCAAATGCCAGTCTGCATTCGGATCGAAAAAATTGACCGGTGCAGCTGCGATTTCGTTGGTTCCATCGAAAATGTTTCAAATAGGAAAGGATGGTGTCTTTATGTCACATCAAACCGTGCTCATCCTGGACTTTGGTGGTCAGTACAATCAGCTGATTGCCCGCCGTGTCCGCGATCTGGGCGTATACTGCGAAATCATCCCCTTCAGAAAAGCCACCGTGGAAAAGATTCGGGAGTACTCTCCAATCGGTCTGATCTTCACCGGCGGCCCGAATAGCGTCTATGTCGAAAATGCTCCGCAAATCGACCCTGCTGTTCTGTCTATGGGCATCCCGGTGCTGGGTCTGTGCTACGGCTGCCAGCTGATTGCACACACTCTGGGCGGTAAGGTTGAAACCGCTCCTTCCCGCGAATTCGGCAAAACCAAAACCTTCTTCAACACCACTTCCCCTCTCTTCGAGGGCCTGCCGCAGGAGGCTACCACCTGGATGAGCCATGTGGATTATATCGATCGCCTGCCGGAAGGATTTGAAAGCACTGCACATACCGAGAACTGCCCGGTTGCTGCGATGCAGAATCTGGACAAAAAGATTTTCGGCTTCCAGTATCATCCGGAGGTTGAACATAGCGAAAACGGCAACCAGATGTTCCATAACTTCCTCTATCGCGTCTGCGGCGCAGTCGGCGACTGGAGCATGAAGGATTACTGCAATACCGCTATCGCTCAGGCTCGTGAAAAAATCGGCGACGGCAAGGTTCTGCTGGCTCTGTCCGGCGGTGTCGATAGCTCGGTTGTTGCTAAGCTGCTCTCCAAGGCAGTCGGCAACCAGCTGACCTGCATCTTCGTTGACCACGGCCTCATGCGTAAAAATGAAGGCGATGAGATCGAAGCTGTCTTCGGCAACGGAGAAATCAACTTCGTCCGCGTCAATGCTGAGGACCGCTTCCTCGGCAAGCTGGCCGGTGTCAGCGAGCCGGAGAAAAAGCGTAAGATCATCGGTGAAGAATTTATCCGCGTCTTTGAGGAAGAAGCGAAAAAGATTGGTAAGGTCGATTTCCTCGCACAGGGCACCATCTATGCTGACGTGGTAGAGTCCGGTCTCGGCGATTCCGCTGTCATCAAATCTCATCATAACGTCGGCGGTCTGCCGGACTATGTTGATTTCAAGGAAATCATCGAGCCTCTGCGCCTCCTGTTCAAGGATGAGGTTCGCGCACTTGGCCGCGAGCTTGGCCTGCCGGATTATCTGGTCAACCGCCAGCCATTCCCTGGCCCGGGTCTTGCCATCCGTGTCATCGGCGAGGTCACCAAAGAGAAGCTGGATGTTCTGCGCGATGCCGACTTCATCTTCCGCGACGAAATCGCCAAAGCAGGTCTGGACAAATCGGTTCATCAGTACTTCGCTGTCCTGACCAATATGCGCTCGGTCGGTGTTATGGGTGACTTCAGAACCTATGACTATACCCTGGCTCTGCGCGGCGTCACCACCTCCGACTTCATGACCGCTGACTGGGCAAGAATCCCTTACGAGGTCCTCGATAAGGTTTCGGTCCGCATCGTCAACGAGGTCGAGCACATCAACCGCATCTGCTACGACATCACCTCCAAACCACCGGCAACTATCGAGTGGGAATAATTTCGCAGAGGCACTTTCCCTGCTGTAGAGCCGTAAAAGTCTCGTTTTTGCGAAGTTGTGGCAACGATTTGGCAACAAAATTTCATTATTCAACAAAAAAGAGCTAACTGATTTTGGTTAAATCAGTTAGCTCTTTTTTGTCGGTACTGATGAAAAGTAGATAAGATAAATCAGCCATTTTAGAGGGGATTAGTCAAACGGGTTCCACCATGTACCTCCGCCATCTTCTTTATTAGCTTCTTTTTCTGCTTTTTCGATTTGCTCAATTATTTCCTTGCGAGTTGCATCCCACTTGTCCTCAATTTTACTTGACCAATTCTCTGTATAGCGGATTTTCTCGGCTTTTATGTATGCCTCATCAAAGTTACCATCTTCGATGTCTTGCATAACTTCATCGACGAGTGCTTGAAGCTCTTGCTCTTGGCGGTTAGATGCCTCTTTTTCAGAATCAAAATACCCATTGAACAAAACGAAATAACCGATCACACAAACAAGCACAATGAGAACCGTTCCAAGAGTTGACCATTTTTTGCTTTTTCGTTCCTCGCGTTCCGCTGCGTATTTGCGTTCTTGCATTCGCTCGTCAGATTCGATTTTTCTAATTTTTGCTTCATCTGTGTAGGTTTTATGGTAGTTAATATTCTTTGTTATTTCCACTCGGTGAGTTTCATCATCAACATATACTTTTGCTCCGCAATAAGAACAGAAACAAGAATCTCGATTTCTTTCTATCTCAATAGTGCCACCACAAGCAGGGCACTTCAATTGATACATTTTCATTTTGTTTCCTCCTTGTCAGTTTTCAAAGCCTCAACGAGCATATCGCTGAGTTCCTGCGAAGGCACCTTCACCCAACGCTGTGTGGTATCAAATTCGGGATAGCGATAACGCCAACGGTCGTATTCATCCTGCGTGATCTCACCAGTTTTAAGCATGGTAGCAGCCTGTCTCCAAGCACACAGCATTTCGTGAAGCTGTGCGGCATCCTTGTTTTTACGCACATCGACCTTCAGGCAGACTTCTCCATCCATCTCGCTGATTTTGAGCCCGTAGTTATCCTCCAAGGTAAACAGGGTATGCATCAGCCCGGTATAGGAGTCAATGTCCGGTACGTCCAGCGCCTTGGGCGAAACATCAAGCACCTCAGCTAAGGCGGCGGTCAGGTCTGCCTTAGGGGTTCTTGATCCTGTTTCATACTGAGCAAGGCGCACATCTGCGGATTTCTCCGGAAAGCCCAGCGCCATGCCAAGGTATTTCTGTGTCATGCC
>ULYO01060644.1_pt1 | contig 15755 bp, 14 predicted proteins | sample 1962281 | NCBI WGS metagenome assembly ULYO01 (sample SAMEA4835866, study PRJEB28245) | human gut metagenome | biome: gut microbiome; material: fecal sample | place: Denmark | collected 2008 | reverse complement strand
GTAGCAGCTCTCCTGCCTCTCTGCCGTACTGATACTGCTGTGCGTCCGAGTATTGCAAGATGACCTGCTCGGCATCCTCTCCGTCAATCCAGCTTTGGAGGGAATAGACACCCTCCTCGCTCACCCCAAATTCGATGGGCTGACACATCGGAATCCCCAGCGAAGCCGCCTGCTTCATCCCGTTAAATTCGCGCTGTCTCCTGTCAAGCTGTGCAAGGTCGGAGATCCGCAGGCAGTACCGCGTTCCATCCTCAGCGGTCACACAGTACTTTCGGTCGCTCGACCAGCCCTTGTTGATTGGCTCTTTAGTCACAAAATTCATTCTCATTTCCCCGTCCTTTCCTCGAATCCAAAGTCTGCTGTACTACCATTATAGCGTCAGCTTTGCCATCGTGCAATGTGCAAATGAGGATTTTCCGCCTGTCCTGTTTAAAACAGGCAAACGCTGTCCTTCTCATCCGCTTGGGGAATCAAAAGGACAGCGCTCTTGCCTGTTGTTATCGATATAATTTTGCGGCCAGCAATCCTACGCCGAGGAGCAGTGCTGAACCGGCAATCCAAAGCCAGCCGAATGAATCTGCGTCAGACTCACCTGCTGCACCCTCCGGCAGCTGTCCAGGATTTTGGGAAGGAAATTCCCTTCGGGTTTGATTGGACTGCCCGCTATTGGGCTCTCCCGAAGCCTCAGACCCCGACGATTCGTCGGTGCTTTCGTCCGCTCCGCTTCCCTGCGTTTGCTCCTGACGGGACGGCAGATTCCCCGGAATCCGGTTCTGTCCTCCTCCCTCTCGGCCCATGCCGTTGTTCATCGAGCCCATGTCGCTCAGAGTAATTCCCGAAGCATCCACATAATCCATCTCTTCGGTGGTTTCACCCTCCTCCAGCTGCATGGAAATGCTCTCGCTGCGCAGACTGCAAAACTCCTTGAGCGTCTGCACGCCCTGCTCAAACTCTTCTTTGGTATAAAATGCGGTTGGGTCTTGTTCTACATAAGACGTAATCAGCTGGTATGCGTTGTCGATGATGCTCTGAAGATCCACCGTATCCAAAAACTCAGCAAAATACTGATGATACAGCTCGGTGTAGCTCTCGTCGGACAGAATCCAATTCCACATCGGGCGGTCCTCTCCGGAGCCGCCGGAGATAGGAGAATCAATTGGTGTGTTGACGGTGCTCTGTGCATTTCCACCTTGGAAGGTTCCGAACGCCAGATTATAGTCCCACGGAATCATCGACATCCGACCATCCTCCTCGTACAGATAGTAGTTATGAACCATCGTGCCGGTATAGCTGTCACCGTTGCACACATAGTTGTGGACCACAAAATAACGGATGACCTCCTCTACATCCACAACCGATTCCAGTTCTTCTGTGTTCGACAGCTTTTTCAGCGATTCGACCAGCCGCTTCTGGTCTGCCTCCGTTACCTTAGTTTTTGCGTTGTTCCAGATATTGGAATAGCTGTCCAACTCGTCATCGATGTATTGCAGCTTAACATCCGCAGAGCCCATCCCCGCGCCGCCGCCAAAGCCGCCGCCCTTGCCTCTGCCGTTCATCTCCGGCGGTGTTGAGCCGTCCGGAGCCTTGGTTGAATCCGAGCCTTCGGTTGTGTCAGTTTTGGTGTCGGACTGATTGGAGCCACTCGCCGTACTTTCGCCCTTCTCAAATGGATTCATGCCAACTCCCTGATTGCTGCCGGGCATCTCTGGCGGTGTGGAGCCGTCCGGAGCTTTGGTTGAATCCGAGCCTTCGGTTGTGTCGGTTTTGGTGTCGGACTGATTGGAGCTACTTGCCGCATTTTCGCCCTTCTCAAATTTATTCCCATCGAATTCCTTGCCGTTGCCGCGACCTCCGCCGAGGCTCGAGCTATCCGGCTTGTACAGTTCTCCGTGGTCAGAGCCGTAGTTTCGCTCCAAAAAGCTGTCCTCCACTCCCTCGACCGCAAGATACAGCCCCCAATCCTCCCCGTTGACGGTGATGTAGACATAGCTGCACAGCGGCGAATCCACGCCAAATTCGTTCATCAGGGTGTAGGTCAGGTAGTCCTTCATCATGGTGGAATCCTGAATCAGATTGTTCAGGCACAGCTTGTCCAGACCATGATAGTTTTTCGAGCTGTCGTAGTGGTCGAACTCGATTTTGAAGCTGTACCGCTCGCTGTCCATGGAAGCGACGGTAGACAGCGAGGTATTTCCCTTCGCCCGAATCCCGACATTTTGATAGGCTTCTCCGTCAATCACGACAGAGGCGGCATAGTATTCCTCGTTGGTGGCATTTGCAATCAGCTCGTCCCAGTCATCCATGACGATGTCCACCGTATGCACCCGGGTATTGTCAAACAGCCGGGTCTCGTAGCCCATCGACCGCGCCATCTCCTGTAGCCCGACAGCCCCTCCATTCATGAATAAAACGGTCAAACTCAGGATAAACGCTGTGACTGCCCATGCGATTTGATCCAGTTTTTTACTTGCAGACATACTCCTTACCCCATGTAATCGCCGTTATAAGAGACGATCACCGCACTGTTGACCCCGGGCATCTCGGAAAGAATGTTGATAAAATCGGTATCGTCCTCTTTCAGGCGAACCTCGATGTTCATTTCGATTGCACCCCTGACGGCAGATTTGCTCTTGACAGAGGTGCGGGTCACATTCTTGGTCAAAAACTCTCTGGCTCTGATCTCCGCATCGTGGTCGGTGCAGTTGAGCACCACCATATACGGATGGCTGTGCGACTTCTGATTGACAAATACCAGCAGAATCAGCCCGACGCAGACGCTGCCAATCACTGCCAGCGGAATCATGCCTGCCGCAAGGATGATGCCTGCACCAATTGCCCAGAACAAAAAGGCAATATCCAGCGGGTCCTTGATTGCGGTACGAAAACGCACGATGGACAGTGCGCCGACCATACCAAGGGAAAGAACCACATTGGAGGTGACTGCCAGGATGACGATGGAGGTAATCATCGTCAGGGCCACCAGCGTCGTGCCGAAGCCGGAGGAATACATCACGCCGCGGTAGGTCTTTTTGTAGATGAGAAAGATAAACAGACCGATGCCAAAGGACAGCACGATGGTCAGCATCATATCCAAGACACTGATGGAGGTTACATTTTCCAGAAAGCTGGATTTAAAAATATCTTGAAAAGTCATAGTAAAGATTACTCCTTTTTTGTTGTTCTGTTTTGTTAGTCGTACATTCGGCAGGCGGCATATTTGGAAAAGGCCGCATTGTGCCGGTCACCAAGCTGCACCGCATCCCGAATCACATCCGGAAGATAGTTGTCCCACTTCACCTCTAGGATGCAGGGCGAGCCGCTGACCGGGACGGTCACACAGTCCGGATTCAAAAGGTCGGTACAGCTCATCCCGGTGCGAATCCCGTAATCCAAGGTCACCCGAACATTACCCGGTGCAAAGACAAATGGCTCCCTCGTGTAGTCCACGATGACCTTTGCCCTCAGCCCCTCGTTGCGAATTCGGGTATAAAATCCCAAAATCACCTCATCCTCGATGTGGGACATCCAATCGACCTCACCGTCCGCAATCGCCTGTGCCTGCTCCGGCGTCAGATTGGCAGAATCCTTATATCCAAACCCACCGTGTTTAAACTTGCGCTCCAGATGGATGATGGAGTGGTCGTGGTTGTACAGGCGGATCCGATACTTTTCGCGGATGTTCACCCCATCCAATTTTTCCCTCAAGGCCTTGTCATCCAGATTATCAAAGTACAGACTGCGTATCTCGTACCGTCCATCGACCGCGTGTTCATCCGGCTTCATCACCATCCGCAATCTCTGCCGAAGAATCAGCAGGTCGCCGCTGCTGATTTCATGCTTCACTTCATTCCGAAATTGCATTCGCCTTCATCTCCTTTCTATGCTTTGATTGTAAAAAACGAACCTAAGAATTACATAAGAAAAAACCTTCCCATTTCGAAAAATATGGGAAGGTTTTGTAAACAAATGATTTCCTGATTTTATAAGATAGCCGTGAAGCGAATACGGTCGGCGCAAGGATATTCCGCTGTCAGCTTTCCGCCAAACTTTTCACAGATGGCACGGGCAGCCGAAAGCCCAATCCCATAACCGCAGGAGGACTTGTCCTGTGTTCGTGCGGAATCCCCTCGGTAAAACCGTTCAAACAGCCTTTCCGGGTCTGCCTCATGGGAGGGCAGGCAGGTGTTTTCCTCCACGATTTGAAGATGCCTGCCGTGCGTTTTAACCGTCAATGTAATCCTTCCCTCCTCCGGAGTGTACTTAACCGCATTGTCCAACAGAAGGGTCATCATCTGCCGAAAGCTCTCCTGATTGATTTGCTTCACAATTTCCGGCTCCACCTGCGCTTGGAAGGAAATCCTGCGGGTCAGCGCCGCATCCTGATAAGGCAACAGCAATTCCTCGACCGTCTCGCTGACCTGCACCGTTTGGGTCGGCAGCGGAATTTCCTCGTCCAGCTTTGCCAGGGTCAGCAGGTTGGACATCAACACATTGAGCCGCTTGGTCTGTGCGCGGATATGGGCATTGTACTTGTTCTCTCCGTGAATCAGCGCCATCGTGTCGTTGTTGGATTGAATGATGGCAAGCGGGGTTTTCATCTCATGCCCGGCATTGGTGATGAACTGCTTCTGTTTTTCCATCCCCGCCAGCACCGGACGAATCACCCGGCCCGAAAGGCAGACCACAATCACCAGAAGAATCAGCCAGCAAAGCATCGCAATCAGGCTGGAGGCGAACAGCACCCTGTAAAAATTTCCTCTCAGCTCCGACACATCCACAAAAAATGCAAGTCGGGTTCCACCGCTCTGCTTGACTGCAAACTTATACCCATCCAACTGGCCGGATTGTTTGCCGGATACCCAAACGGTCTGTGCATATTCCTGCGCTGTTTGGTCATCGACAGCCGGAATCTGGTCAGCGTTGACCTCGATGATATTGCCGTCGGCATCTCCCTTGACGATCAAGAATCGGGACGAGCGCATCCGCTCCAGATTCATCGGAGGTACCGAGCGGGGCGGACGCTCAAAATCCATCCTGTGAAACACACCGTCCGAAGCCACCAGCATTTCCAGCACAGAATCCGACTGATGCTCCAGCATCATCCAGTTCAGTCCGTTGATTGCAAGCACGAGGAACACCAGCAGGCCCGTCACTGCCGTCATGGTAAAGATGATAAAGCGTCGTTTTAAAGTTTTTGTCATGGCCGATACTCCAATTTATACCCGACATTCCTCTTGGAGACAATCTCTACCCGAGAGTCCATCGCGGACAGCCGCTTGCGAAGATAGGAGATATACAGCCATACGATGTTGAGGTCGGTTTCTGCATCGTATCCCCAAGCCTTGACCAGCAGCTGCTCCGAGGACAGATAGAGGGTGTGATTGAGCATGAGCTGCTCCATCACGCGGTACTCCTGCTTCGGCAGCTGGAAGGACATCTCCCCCACGCTGATTGCCCCGGACTGCAAATCGAGCGTCAAGTCCCCGAACCGAATCAAATCCGGGTGATACTCCTCCCGGCGTCTGAGCATGGCACGGATTCTGGCAATCAACTCCCCCATATCAAAGGGCTTAGGAAGATAGTCGTCCGCTCCGGTATCCAGCCCCTGAATCCGGTCCTCGACCTGCGTTTTTGCGGTCAGCAGAAGCACCGGAGTCCTGCACCCGTTTCGGCGAAGTGCAGAAAGCACCTCCAAACCGTCCCGCTTTGGCATCATAATATCCAGAATGATGCCGTCGTATCCGCCGGAAATGGCATAATCATACGCATCCTCTCCATTATAAACGGCATCCACGATATATTTGTGATAGGTCAGATAATCCACCACCGCCTCGGAAAGAGCCGGTTCATCCTCGGCATACAAGAGCTTCATGGCTGCACCTCCCTGTGCTGTGTCGGTATTGTTTTTCGTCCGCTCTGTTTTCATCATATCATGCGGGGTTTGCCTTTTCAACGCGATTCCAAAAATGTCCGGAACTGTTTACAGTTTCTTCCAAAAATGCCGCGGCCGCTCCATCTCGTTTAGAAAACAAATACCGCAAGACCTTCGGTTTTTGTCCGATTGCCTTGCGGTATCTTTTGTTTTTCTCATCCAGCTCCGTGCCGTCAGACCCGTCCCGCTACTCCGAGCGGTCGCAGAACACCACGATTCTGGTTTTTCCGTTGTAGGTACAGGTGTACAGCACCAGGTCATGCTCGCTATTCTGCACCGCTTCAACCTCGGTTGGGGCAAGCAGAGCCACCAGCGCGACCTTGTACTGGTTTTCGATTCCCTCCATATCTGTAAAGGAGACGGGAGCGCCGACCTCCAGCTGTTCCAGACCAGCGAAATGGTTTTTGTAGTTGTGGGCGGCAATCACCAAATCGTCCGTTCTCGAGGAGCCGAACTGGCGGCAGGGAGCAATTTTCAATCTGGTATAGTCCCACTCCGACATGACCGGCAGCTCCAGCTCCAGATCCGGGATGGAAAGATAGCCCACATAGCCGTACCCGTCGATCTCCTTGACAGGCATCTGCGGGGTCAGGGCCTTGGCTTTTTCCGCAGGCTGCGTTTCCGGGATGGATTGCAGGATGATGGCCTGCAGGTTCTCGGCTTCCTGCCCGGCGCGCGCATCCTCATACTGGTTATACAGGAAAAGGGACAGTGCCGAAAGCATCAGCACCGTCCCTGCGAGTACGAATCCAATGCCCTTTTTAGGCACGTTCATTCTTCCGTTTCTTACAGAGTACGATGACCCCGTAAATGATGAGTGCAAGGCCGAGACCACACATCACCGGGATTGGCCAGTTCAGCTGACCTGTCTGAATCAGGGTGGCTGTATTGGTGATGGTTACCACGCCATCCTCATAGGAGTAGGATGGAACATATCCCTTCGGGATATTGGTTTCGACAATCTGCCAATTTCCTTTGCCATCCAGTTTCTTCCAGGAATAGGACCAGTCGTTCCAGTCGCCCAGCAGAACGGTTTCTACCGCAGTATCACCGTCGTACAGGGTAGCCTTGACCGAATCCGGTCTGTTTCTGCCCTTGTCATCCCATTTTTTCACAACGGTCAAATCCACCGGTTTTGCAGTTTGAGGAGCAACATAATCCTCCTGGGTGTTGGTGATAATCACGGTATTGCCTCTGGCCTTGTAGGTGTCCTTGTAGCCGTCGGCAACGTCCGCCTCCACCACGCTCCAGCGATGGTTCTTGTCCAGACGGTCCCATGTGTGAACCCAGTTGTTGGTCTTTCTCAGCTTGACCTCGCTGTAAACCTCGCCGTCCCGCAGAAGCTGTACGGTGATGTTCTTTGGACGGGATTTGCCGTCATCCACCCAGACCTTGCGAACGGTGAACAGGGAAGGATTATCCGAAGGTTTCTCCGGAGGATAGTACGGAGGAGTGTCCGGGCCTTCCGGCGGAGGGGTCACATCGTTGAATGCCTCTGCCGCGAACACCCAATCCACCTCGCCGATGCGGTTCGCATAGTCGTTCCCCATCTCAATCGGTACCTTCAGCTCCACATCCAGCTTGAGGGACTGGCCCTTGCGCAGACTGCCCAAGTACACATTGTTTGTGAGGCCGCCTGTTTCATCAGGAGAAGCCTGATAAATCACCTCTGCGCCGTTTTTGACGGTCAGTTGGAGCTGTGCAAGGAAGTCGTACATATAGGCAAGCTCGGTTTTCTCCCCGCGGCGCTCGTCGCTTCTCAGCTCAGCCAGTACCTTCTCGCTAATCGGGTTGCCGGTTTCATCATGAGGAACCGCCCGCAGATAAACCTTGATGTAGTCGCTGTCGCCGGACTGGTTCTCAACGGTGATTTCCTCGGTGAGGGTATCACCCGGCATAATGTTTTTAAAGTTGCCGAACAAATCGGTCTGTGTGTAATCGCTGCCCGGCTGGAAAACGACGAGCTTTCCGTTCTTGAAGGTGACCGATGCACCTGCCGCAAACGCTGTGGTGGCAAAGCCCATCACCATCATCAAGGCCAGCAGGAGCGAGAACGCTTTGTTAATCATATTTTTCTTTTTCACTTTCCCGCACCTCCTTACTGAATTGTGCCGTTTACGACTTGAACATTCCATGCACTTGTTACAGCCGATGCCGGTGTGCTCTGGATTGCCTCTGCCATAACATCAATGGCCTGTTTGCCGCCGTCAGCATCATCGTATTTTTGCAGGGTGATGCTGGTTCCGAGCAAGTCACCTGTCGAGTCATTGGGTGCTACCGGTTTGGTGTAGTAGTAATACTCACCATGTTTTACCCAGTCCTTACCGAGTGTAAAGCTTGGTATTGTTGCTGTACCACCAATGTGATCTCCGTTTTCGTTCACACGGTAGGTCACCAGCTTGACTCGGATGTAGGCATCGATATCGCCGGTGTTCTGCACTGTAATACTACTCTTAACTGTACCGTTGAAATCTTCCTTTACATCAGGCTCCACATGAGCCGGTGTGAAGGTGTTCACGACTTCAGGGGTCTTGGTGGTCAGGAACGCCATCGAGCCTCCAATCGCCATCGTTGCGACAAGCAGGAGAGAGAAGATCAGAAGCTGGATTTTATAGAGATTGTGCTTGGTGTTGCGCTGTGGACGCTGCGATTCATTGTTTCCATGTTTCATCGATTTTCCCTCCTTCCTTACTTAGCACGGCGACCAGTGCTATTCGGCTGTCCATAGATATTCCGGACAACCGCACTGAAGCCATTGAGCCACTGGTCGTTGTTCTTTGTGTTGGTGCAGGTGATGGTGTCACTAGGAGAATTTGCACTCAGTGTTGCACCACCGCTGATAGTTGCGGTATACCGCCAGCTCCAGCCGGTGTCCTCCTCGATGGTGTAGGTACCAACCGGCAGTTCCTTGATGGTCACATCGCCGTTGCCTACGATAGTGACCTCGGTGTACTGTTGATTATCCTTATAAACGGTGAATACATAAGGCTCATTCGCATCGCCGCCGGTCTTGGTGATGGTAAGCTGGCAGGTCTTGACGTGCAGCAGGAATGCCGGGTCGCCGTTGTTAGGATTCGGGTCTGTCCAACCACAAGCTGGACTACAAGCCTGATGCTGGAAGGTCGTCTTATCAGTTACATCTGTGTCGTTAATCTTGACCTCAGCCTTGACAGGAATATCCTGCTTGCTATTGATTTTACCGTTTTCAATCTTGGTTGCATCTGGGGTGTAGATAATATCCAACGATGGTTCAGTACCAGTCATCTGTGCTGGAACAGCTACCTCTTCCCCGTGCTTCCACTTTATCTGAGCAGGATTTTCACGGAAAGCAGGCACGCTATCACCGTAGTAACCCTCATAATCTTTGAAGGTCAGCTCCGGCTGGAAGACTTTAATCTTCATTTCGCCATTGCCTATTTTTTCCACAGCTGGAGTGCCTACTGTAGCTGGATCCTTGTTCGGCTCAAGCTTAACATGTAAGAAGTAGTCGCCATCTTTGGTCAGGTTGTTTAATCCATCCTTCGGAAATTCATGGCCGTCTTTGTCTGTTACTGTCGTAGTGATGGTAACGAAGTCATCTTTCCACGCATTCGCACCTGTATATTCTTCCTGATTAAACAAGTTGACCCCGCCAGCCATAGCAGTCACGCCTTCTTTCATCTGCGCGGCGCTTATGTTACCCATCAGGTATACATTCTTATTCTCTGCGGTTACAGTAATATCTGGGATTGGAACATTGACCTCTGGGATTGGGAATATAAACTCATGGAGTTCTCCATCGATGGTTTGAGTTACATCTGCTCTCTCGTTGGTCGGTACACCGTTGCCGCCGAGGAAGCCTTCCTTCGGTACTACCTTAAACGAAATCACCAGTTTGTTTCCATGTGGGGTTTCGACTCCGTTTTTAGTTTCGATACCGCACCAGTTGTCGGAGAAGTGAAATCCGGTAACCTCTACCTCGCCGGTTCCATTTACTGTAGCATGAGCTCCCATCGTATTATTGTTATTTGTCCAACTACCTCCTGTGCCGTAGGCGTAGGTTTCCAGTGTGATATCATTCGCCGTCGCATTCTCAGGCAACTGGAAGTACGGGGAGATGATGTCCTTCACGACTGCTTTTTCATTCAATACTGTAGAAGCAGTTCCTGTTTCAATCTGATCGGAAATCTGCTTAAAAATATTGTTCAGGGTGTTTGCGTCCGAAGCAGAGAGGTAGTAGCCTGGGATTTCTGGTGTACCATTGTTGGAAGACAGTTTCTGCATAAACCAGTTACAGGCTGCCGGAAGCCGAGAACTATTATTTCCTAAGTCTCCCGATGGTTTTGTACCAGCGCTGCTGGCATCTGCGCCTTCAAAGATACCAATGGAGTATACCGTAGCTCCGCTGTTTTTAATGGCATCTGCTTTATTGATTGCAGCATTAGCAACATTCAGTTCAAATCCGTTGGAATCTGTCGGAGAGCCATCGGTAAAGACGATGACAACACGGTTGCGTTTTTCAGCATTTAGAACCGGATTAGTATTCAGGATTCGCTGTGCCATGTCCATGCCCAAGTCTGTTCTGGTTGCACCGCTTGCAACCAAAGCATCAAGCGCATCACCAACCATTTCTCTTCCGGCTGTTGTGTCCATGCTCTGAAGAACATCCTTCAGATTTTGATTATTGATATTATTATAAGCCACACCTACAGAATGGCTATTGTTTCCTCTGATAGAAAGCAGCTCTGTATTGTTTCCGTTCCCGCTTTTGCTTGCGAAACCAACGACTGCAATACGGTGGTTGATGTTGTCAGCAGTGGTGGTAATATCACCATCTTCACCTGCCGCCTTTGTTTCTACGCTCTCTATAAAGTTAGCGACGGCATCTTTCAGAGCCTGAATGCGAGTTGTTGTGATATTGGATTCGTACCTCTCATAAAGAGTGAAATCCGTTGGCTTTGTGTCTTTACCTTTAGAAGTACCGATGGTATGAGTTTCACCCTCTTTGTCTTTGTAGGTGTAGGTATAGGTCTTGGCTCCATCATCCGGCACACGATAGTAAACAGGACCTTTTTCGCCGAAATCAGGAGTTGCGTCATATCCATCGCTCTGAACATATGTGCCATCAGGGAAGGTATAGGTATAGGTGTAATAGAACAAGCCATCTCTGTTTAATATAACCCTTTCGTATTTGTCTCCGACTTTTACATAAAGGTTATTTCGATATTTCCAGTAGCAGTCCTCCAAATTATACCAATCCTTGTACTCGGCATTTTTCCAGCTTCCCGGACATTCTACATGCTTATAGGTATCTTCTCCTGTGATTGTCACAGAAACACTTGTATAGCTGCCATCTGCAAGCTTGTGCCACAGATTCGGGTTTGTTGCCCCATTGTGACGAAGCTCATAGTACTGTCCATTGGTTTTGCCGGTATACGGTGCAAATTCATATTGGGACATTTCATCTGCCATCGAGCCGGACTGGTCCAGAACCAAAACAATGTCCGTCGGAATATCTTTGTTGATTGAGGTTGTCACCTTGCTGCCTGTGGCATAAGCCTCCAGCTGAATGGTATAGGTGCCGTCCCCATTTGCCACTGCAGTTTTGCTGAGCTCCATCGCGCTGGTGCCGTCATCGTTGTCACTGATGGTACTTGGTTCATAATCCGCGTAGGACGGCATTGCCAACCCACTTGGAAATGCCAGTGAAGCCGCCAGTGACATTGAAAGGAGCAGCGATAATGCTTTTGTTTTTTTCATGTTCTGCCTCCTCTCCCTTATCCTTCAACCGGAGCGCCGAATGGTGCTACGTTATCAAAGTCTACGATCGGATAAATAATCTCGCTGTCTGCCGTTTCAGCTTCTACTGCAACTACAGCCGCTTCATTTTCACCGATTGGCGGCAGCGGAACTGGTTCCAGCGCAGTAATTTTAGCTTTGATTTGAGCGTTCTGCTCCTCTGTCAAAGCGTCCAATTCTTCTTTCGGTGTTGCTTGTGCAAGAGCGTACAGTTCTTCCAGAGTCTCGCAAGCCATCAGCCGTTCAAACAGGTCGCTTTTGTTGTGGCATGGGCATTTGCAGCCTTCCACGGTACAGCCTTCGGAGCAACCCTCGATGTGCGCCTGATACAGCGGGCAATCCTTCTGATGCAGCTCGCCCTCTGCTGGCTTCGGGTCACAGGTGCAGGCAGGCTCTACATACAGCGGGCAATCCTTCTGGTGTGGCTCGCCCTCTGCTGGCTTCGGGTCGCAGGTACATTCTTTTACTTCCGGCTGTGGGTTCTCCGGATTTGGGTTCTCCGGATTTGGATTTTCCGGATTTGGATTCTCTGGATTTGGATTCTCCGGATTCGGGTTCTCCGGATTTGGGTTCTCCGGATCTACCGGATTCTCTGGATCTACAAATTCTACTGCATAGCAACCTTCGCCGTGGATATGTTCCTCAAGGCCGCAGACCAGCTCGTTGTCTTGATAGCAAGCTTCGGTGTGGGTATGCTCCTCAATCGTGCAAACCAACGGGGTATCCGCTTTGGTAATCAGCGCGCCGGGAACGCATACGGTAACCAGCATTGCAAGGCTCACGCCCAATGTCAATAATCTTTTGGTCATCTGTTACCCCTCCTTATTCTCCAGCAGGCCAACCTTGTGCATCCATCACGGTTGTGCCGTTATTGGCGGTCTGGACTGCCTGGGCAGAAATCACAATATTTGCTCTGCAGTTCTGATATTCGTTGCCCATTTCCGGGGCAAATTTTACCGTGTCAAACAGGATGCTGGTGGATTCGCCCGCCGGCACTTTATTATTATAGTAGTAGTAACCGTCTGTTCCATGAGTCCAATCGCCACTCACTGTATAGGTCATAACATCCGAAGGCAATTTTTCTTCGCCTTCTGCCGGTGTTATCGTTGCGTCTACCTTGACACGAACCCATGCTTCGCTGTTTCCGGTATTTCTCACGCTGACAATCTTGCTGACCTCTGTACCGGGCATAACACCCGTGATTCCCTCTTTCGGGAAATCCTCCAACTCGGCGCCATCAGTACTCTTTGTCTTTTCCACCACTTCGATGCTGACACCGCCGGAGGTAATGACATTGTGCGCGGTGTCCTCAAATGTGAAGTACGCAAGGGTACCCGACACAGCAATCGTAAGACAGATTACAACTGCTGCCGCAAGCAAAATTTTTTTCTTCATGCGCGTTTCCTCCTAACATATAACCACACTGTTTTGGGGTCATGGTAATTTTTTGGCTGTAGCAGTCCTGCTGTGCCAGCCATATAAGAGTACCCGAAGCCGACGAGCTTCGGATACTCTTATATGGCCTCTCCCCCATCGGGGAGAGAGCCATAGATTTTTAGATTAGAGACCACAGGTTGCAAACCAAGCTGCAATTTCTGCAACTGTTGGGTTGTCTTTGAGACCCTGAGCCTGAACAGCTTCAGCTTTTACTTCAATACCTTCTACTGTCTGATTGTTTGTTAACTCAACAGGAACCTGAATCTGGTCAAACAAGGCAGAGGTTTTTGCTTCTGGACTCAAAATATTTTTGTAATAGTAGTAACCTTCGTGGAGTTCCCAGTCTGTGCCAAGAGCATTTTTGACATTACCAGTCCAATATGTAATACCATATTCTTCTCCGAACTGGTTAAGGTTGCTCACACTGATGCGAACATAGCAGGCGTTTGCACCGATGTTTTTAACGGTTGGGTCTTTGTCCAGTTTCTGGCCTGGGTAAACATTTGTATGCGTTCCTGCTGTTTCTGCTGCATTCCAGTTTGGCTCGGTCAGTTCGATGTCAACATTACCGACTGTGAAGGTGTTATCTTTCGCATCGGTATCGGTGAAGTAAGCCAGAGTGCCGCCGATGATTGCAGTCGCACACAGAGCCAGAGCTGCACACAAAGTCACAAGTTTCTTTTTCATAGTCTTGCTGTCTCCTTCATTCGCTATGGTTTATGTTTGTTGCTATTCGTTGAAGTTAGAAGTTACCTGCATCCCATGCTGCTTTAGCGTTAGCGAATCCATCCTTCTGAATAGCGTAAGCAGTGATTTTTACTTGAGCATTTGTAATGCTATTCCATTCTGTTTTAGTATTCGCATCATCAGCAATCTTGAAGGTTTCAAATACTTTTACATCAGTGCCAGCTGCAACAGTATTCTTATATGCATAAATGTTGGTTTCGCCTGTAACCAAATTCCAGCCCTGTGTTTCCATCTGTTTAGCAATTGTAGGGTCGCCCTCAAGAGCTGCAATACCGTTTTCTACCTTTACGAATACATAGCAATCTTCGCTTCCAGCAGCTACATGAACGGTCGGATCTTTGGTGTATGTACTACCCGGCATCAGTTTGTAGGCGTTTGTTTTGACACGCTCATCACCCTCAACCGGTGTACCGTTTGGATTTACTTTTGCTTCGTCCAGCGTAATAGTAACATTACCGACTGTGAAGGTGTTGGTGACTGCATCTGTGGAAGTCAGGTATGCCATGGTTCCCAGTACGGAGGCAGTTACCAGCAATACCGCACAAACACCCAGAAGCAACGCTTTTCTTGTTTTCTTCATTTGAGAAAACCTCCTTTAAAAATTTTTTAATATAGGGAGCCTTGCGGCGTTACCTTCCATGTTTTGGGGAATAGATCCCCTCCCGTTTGGATTTCTTTTCCTTCTTTTCCTGCGCATCGGAGGAAAACAAATCCGGCAAAAAGACCAACAGCAGCAAAATCGCTCCGGCGGAGATTGCCACATAAGTACCCGGTGGGTTTTGGATGTAATCGGCAAAGTAGCCCAGCTTCGGGATGGTGAAGATTGGGGTGCCGATGACATTTTTGTAGTGGACCAGCCCGCCGTCTGCGGCGTTGTTAGCATCGCCCTTGGTGCGGTAGCGTAACGTTTCCGGGTCCTCCCCGTCGGGCACGACCTCCACGATTCGGTGGGTTGCTACCGTATTCTCATCCAGCATGAAGGTGATGACATCGCCGGGTTGCAGCTGCTTGTAATCAACCTCCTTCACATAGATGAGCGAGCCGACATGGTACGCCGGTTCCATCGACCCGGACAGGACGGTGAAAACCTGAATCCCGACCAGCCGAACTCCCACCAGAGCAATCGCCAGAAGGACTACCAGCCCCACCAAAATGTTGGTGATGATATTCCATACCGTTTTCACTGTATGTTTCATAGAATCTGTTGCGCTCCTCCTTTCGCAGAATTGTGAACCGATAAAATTTTTTGGGTTTTGTCGAGCTATCTTTAAAAATCCAGTCGATTTTGGTCATATTTTGATTTTTATTTTAAGTCATATTTCTACATTTAATAAGGTGACTTAATTCGACATTATGCGTTATTATTTCTTTCGTATCTATTTTATGATATTTACTACCCACATAATAGCATTATTTTAAAGGAAATTCAATAGATAATTAATATTTTTCGAAACGTTTTTCATAAAACCGACATATTTAGGTAAATCAAATAAAACATAATAATAAATCTATCTTTATTAGATAAAAGTTTTTTATTGCAAAAATCTAACCAAAAAGTTTATACTATTCCCCTTTTGCAATCTATCGGATGTGCCTCCGATACCAAAATCATGCTGTCATAGAGTACCGCAGGTGGAGCCCTTCATTCTTAAAAAAATATTCTTGACAAATCAAAAAACAATTGCTATAATTCCCCTCGTAAAGAATGTGAAACGAAAAAATTTCGTTTTACACAAGAAACAGACCCTTCCTCTTTCGGGAAGTGAGGCCGAACGGACAGCCGGGTCAATAGCCGATGCGGGGTATAAACTCGCAACGCAGCTTTCGCTGTATCTTTTTGATTGCGTTAAAAGCGCAATTT
>ULYO01060332.1_pt1 | contig 15831 bp, 18 predicted proteins | sample 1962281 | NCBI WGS metagenome assembly ULYO01 (sample SAMEA4835866, study PRJEB28245) | human gut metagenome | biome: gut microbiome; material: fecal sample | place: Denmark | collected 2008 | reverse complement strand
AATAATTTGTGACAAATGATTGACTAACCTACATATTTAAATGCAAAAAAAATGCATGATTGATTGACTTTTAAATATTATAATGATATAATACACAAAGAATTTGCAATAAAATTGCAAATTGAAAGGAGAACGGTATGCTATTAGAGTTTAAAATGAAAAATTTTAAATCTTTTAAAGAAGAATTAGATTTTAAAATGATTCCATCGCAAATTAAGGATTTAGAATATAGTTTAATATGTAAAATAGTAAACGGAAAAAAAATAAGTGGATTATCATCTGCTACAATATATGGACCAAATTCTGCTGGAAAAACTAATATTATAGGTGGAATGGATGTATTACGTTCGATAATTCTGAAAGGAAATATAAGAAATAATGAAAAAATGACGACACCAGATGCAGCCGTTGATAGATTAGAACTTATACCAAATATAGAAAGCGAATCGGATGAACCTGTAAGTTTTTATATTAAATTTTTGACTCAAGGTATAATAGTTGAGTATAAATTATCTGTATTATTAGGAAAATTCGCCGATTTGGAATATGATAGAAAAATAATATCTGAAGAATTAATAATAAATAATACTATGATATATATGAGGGATAATGACTTAACTATTGGAAAAGTTAATAATATAAATGAATTTTTAATAGAAAACTTTTCAAAAGATACTGCTGAAAAGATTTCTAAAACCAACTTAGATTCTAAAGAATTATTTTTTAACGGAATGTTTAAATCATTATATAGCAAGAAAATATTTGATATTATTTATGAATGGTTTAGAGATGATTTTAAGATAGTATATCACGCTGACATGATACATTTTTCGCCAGTTATATCTTCAGAAAATAAAGAAAAAAAATATTATATAGACAAATCGTTAAATAAAGCAATAAAGGATTTTGGATTAACATCTAAGCAAATTGCATATCCAATGAACGGCGATAAAGATGCAATAGAACCGTTATCAATGATTGAATCTAAAGGTAAAAATGTAATATTGCCAGCTGAGTTTTTTGAGTCGTTTGGAACGATTAGATTTTTAAATATTTTTCCGATAATATTAATGACTATAATAAAAGGTTCTACACTGGTAATTGATGAACTAGATGCTTCTATTCATCCTATGGCAATTATGAACATTATTAATATTTTTCATAATGATGAAATTAACAAAAATGGTGCACAATTAATTTTTAATACACATAATCCAATATTTTTAAATAATGCTTTATTGAGAAGAGATGAGATTAAGTTTGTGGAAAAAGAGGATAAAGGAAGTATACAATATTCTTTATCAGATTTTGGCACTAATGGTAGTAATGGAGTTAGAAATACAGAAGACTATATGAAGAATTATTTCGTGAATAAATATGGTGCAATAAAGGATATTGATTTTTCGGATATATTTACTGAAAAAATGAGGAAGGAAGATAAAAATTGAAAAAAATATGTAATAAGTATTATTTATCAGTTGAGGGAGAAACAGAAAAATGGTATTTTGAGCACTTACAGAAATTAATTAATAATAAAGAAGAATTACCTTGTACAGTAAAATTATATATAAAAATTAATAAATCTATTAAAAGTAGAGCAAAGGCAATACCTGCACCGTTTAAAATAAAAGCATTTCATATATGTGATTATGAAAGTAATAGTGATGTGCATACTAAGCAATTTGAAAATGTATTAAAAGAACTAAAAGAAGTAAAAAAAATAAATAAAAATATTAATTATAAACTGGGCTATAGTAATTTTTCTTTTGATTTATGGATAATTTTACATAAAAAACAGCAGAAGGGCTCTGTTTCACATAGGAAAAATTATATAACTGGAATTAATGAAGCTTATAATGAAAAATTTAAATTTATAGATGATTACAAGGAAGAAGACAATTTTAAAATGATACTATCAAAAATAAGTTTAGAGGATGTAATCTATGCTATAAGTAATGGCAATGAAATCAGAGAAATGAATGAAAAAAATTCAAAAGACAAGTATAAAAAATATGGACAATTTGGATATTATACCGATAATCCTGATATGACAATAAATGAGTGCGTTGAACAAATATTAAAAGAATGTGGAGCAATAAGAAAATAGTTTTTTATATTAATCAAAAAAATAAAAACTTTCACAAACTTATGTAAACATTATATGATGTTATTAGGAGGTGCAAGTTTAAATGGCCGATGTAAAATTAAGCAATATTGCTAATGTAACAGGAACGTACGATTCTATTCCAACAACGCTTACTTCTGAGGCTGTTATAACAGATATGATAGCTGGTTTAACTATCGTAAAGGTCGCAGATAAGCAAAATTTGGCTAGTGGAAACTTATTATATACAATTACTATTACAAACAGTGCTGAAAATGCTTTCGAAAATCCAGAAATCACCGACATTTTAGATCCAGCTTTAATTAAGTTAGTTGAAAATTCTGTTGAGGTTGATGGTAAAGCAGCACAATACACGTACGATGATACAACTGGAGAATTAAAGATAACACTTGATACAATTGAAAAAGATGCAAGTTCGATAATTACCTTTCAAGTGCAGAAAGTTTAGTAACAATTGGAAAACACTCAAAAATGTTGCTAAGGTTGAACGATATGGAAAAATATTTGAAAGTAATGTTGTAATTGTTTATAATAAATATTACAAATGCAAATGTAAATCTAAAATGATATATTATGATGAAGATTGTTACAATAGATATAAATTCAAAATTATTAGGATTAATAAAAATTGTGAGACTGTATATAAAGTCCAAATTACAATATATTGCAAAGAAAACAATAAAAAACGTAAGGTAAAATTTACGGTATAAGAAAAAGTGTGTTATAACGAGATACATGTTATAACACACCTTTTTAGAATATTATAAAACTTCACTTGTCAAAATCCAGTTGATTAGCGTTGTGTATTTTTCTCCATTATATAAGGGCTCTATTATTTTAAATAAAATCCCAGTGTCTTCTTTCCAAGAAATATCTGTTGTTTTGGTGTTTCCATCGTTAGGTGCACCAGAATATATTAATACAGGAGTAGTGCCCAAAGTTTTTATACTTGAGTCATTATCTATAAAAATTAAGGAGTCCGGCAAAGTATGTTTATTAACTGTCGTAAGAGGTTCATCTATATACGCATATAAATACCAATTTGTGCTTATTGCACGTGAATCTACAACAGACATATTTATCACTTTTTCTTTTCTACCTAGTATTTGAAGCTTTACCAATGGCCTTTCAAATTCTATTTTTGATGGAGCATTGCGTAGTTCCAAATTGCCAAAGTCGATTAATCTTAGAGTCTTAGCGCTTTGAAAAGTTAAAAGACTTAATGCCGGCAAAGATTGAGTTTCTTCTTCTGTTAAATTATTGCTAGTTATTGTTGTTTTAGAAGAAGTGGCGCTAGCAACAATAGAAATATTTTCATCATTAGATTTATACCAAGAGTATAACGGATTATTCTCTAAAACACCGGTGCTAATTAAGGTTGGAGACGTTTGCCAATAGTCGATTTTACCACAGTCAATATTAATAGCAGTCGTGTTTGAAAAAGGAAGACAATTGTAACTACTGTTATAGAGAATAATGCTTTTTGGCTTTGTTACATTTAAGCTAGCAGAAGTAGTACTAAATAAAACTAGTGGAGCGGAGTTTGAATAATTTGCTTCTAAGTATACGGTGGCACCTTCATTTATGTTGAAGGCACCTCTACAGGAAATGGTGGCATTAGTTCCATTAGTCTGACTATGAATAACAGAAAAATCACTCTTTTTATTAACAAGAATACTAGCTGCTTGGTGACTATTACTCCTAAAAAATCCGTATTAGTTTTTACAGCAAATTTCGCGTTTTCATTAATAATCAAACTAATACTATTAGAAGTATATACAATGTCTCGAGTTGTTGTTATAGAGACATCTGCGTCTTTCAAAATTTCAAAGTATGGAGTAGCCATATAACCACGAAACCAAAAGGCAGAGTTACCAACGGAATTATGAATAATTGTTGTTTTTCCGCCAATTTGAATCTGACCCGCCTCGGCTACTTCATCTGCAACACATGCAGTAGAGTCAATAATATTTATGGTTAAATCTTGATATATTGAAAGTCCACTGGGGTGATACGTAATTTGTGGACCATTATAAGTTATGTTTTTATAAGTGACTACAACGTTCTGATAATTTGTGCCTTCAGTAACATAGATTAAACCATAGTAGTTTTTTCCAACGACATTAAGATTTTGAACGGTTATGTGTATACTGCTAGCAGAACGCACTCCGATTGTATCGGCATAACCAGCACTATTCATGTCTGTATATGTATGAATTGTTCCCGTACCATCAGGAGGATAAAAACCGTCGATTGTAACAGCAGATTTTGTGGCAAGAATCGAAATTCCTTGTGCAAGTGTTATATCATTTGCCAAATAAACAAGGGTAATAGAATTATCACCCTCTAAAATACTCTTTAATTCAGCAGAAGTTTCAACAGCGACTGTTGAAGAACCAATATTAATCATAGTATAGGTTCCTAAAATATAATTTATAATAAATATATTTACAGATAAAAATATTATTACAAATTTAAATAATAAAGAGTAAGAAAATTATTAAATATAAGAAATTAAACTATACAATTGAAGAAAAATGAGGTATAATTATGACGCAGAAGAACTGCATTAATATCTTTTTCACTAATTAGTGAGAGGAAAATATCCTTGATCTTTTTAGTTTGTATAAAAAACTAATAAGGAGAGAATTTTATGAAAGAAAAGCGGTATTTTTGTGATTTTTGGAATACATTATCAAATGTAGACTCCGGCAAAGGATTTCTTAGTGCGATTGGTTTATGGGTGATTGTATGGTACTTTATTTGTTGTATTTTAAATACAGTGATTACAGCAAAATATGGATATGAATTGGGTTTATATAAAGAGAGTACATATAACTACTTATATAAAATTGCTGAAAATGTGATACAAGAAGGCAAAGGACTTAATTTGAGTGCTATACCTGATGACGTTGTAAAATATGAAATTATATATGAAGGGGATGAAATTATTTTTAAATATTATTTAGATAATAATAAGGATGCTAAGTTGGCAAAATCAGCTAGCATGACGGTTATAATGTCTAATGAAATTGAAATAATTTTTAAAACACCTAATTACTCTTCAGAAAATGAATTTCGTCATTGTGTAGAAGAAAATATGATGACTTTTTGCCTGATAATGGGCGGAGCTATGAGTACAATTTTCTTAATAGTAGCATATTTGGTCTGTGTAATAGTTGCTTGGATATCATACTACAATAAAACAAAAAATCTTTCATAAAAAAATGGGGACACTTTGGGATAAGTGTTCCCATTTTATAAATGGGAAAGATTAAATTGCCTCTTTTCTTAAGTGTTCATTATGATATTTTAATTTCGTCGCTTGCCCACCACGAATATGGCGTTCTGCTTTATTTTCATCTAGAATAACTCTAACTTCAGAGGCCAAAGCAGGGTTTATTTTCAATAATCTTTCACTAACGTCTTTATGTACTGTGGACTTAGATATGCCATATTTCTTAGCGGCACCTCTGACTGTATCTTTTGAATCTATAATATAATGAGCTAAAGTAATTGCTCTTTCTTCAATTGAAAAACCTATCATCAGGACAACCCCCATTGAATCTTTTTGTTTAATACTATTCTTGCAGTCTAAATAATAGAACAATAATTTCGCCCCAAAAGGGGCGTCCCTAATGGGCGAAAGACAACTTTTTACATTATTCTACATATAATTAAATAGGTAAGATTGAAAAATAATTACAATTTTAGCTACGTCAAATTTCATTTGCAACGCGGTTACATACAGCGAGTATGCGCCCTTGCCTTGTAAATTCATTTTCCTTGCTAAAATTTAATTCTTTTCCAATCAAATTTGTAACATTGTAGAAAGAATGTGAAAAATATGAAATTTAGAAAAGGTGATATTGTAGGCAGATTATCATATAACAAAGATATTGTGTTTACAGTAAGTAATATAATAAAGTGCAGAAACCAAGACATAGCAATTTTGAAGGGGTTGGTTACAAGAATTGAGGCAGATAGCCCATTAGATGATTTAGAATTAATAGATAATAATAGGGTAATAAATTTATTAGATAGTTTTGAAAAGGAGTTAGAAAAAAGTAAGAAGAATCTTGTAAATGTTCAGAATAATATGTCTAAGAGGTATTATCAGCATTATGGAAGAATTCTGCATTTAGATGGTGATAGAAAGTATAGTGAAAAATCACAAAAAGTATATAAAAGTATGGGATTAAATGTAATTGTTAAGAATATTCCAGAAAGTAAACAGCCACAGATGATTTGGGGTTTGTTAGGCAAATATAATCCAGATATTTTGGTTGTGACAGGACACGATGGAATGATTAAGAAAGGTTATAATTTTAATGATATTTACAATTATAGAAACTCTAAATATTTCGTGGAAACGGTTATAAGAGCCAGAATGTGGGAGCAAGGAGCTAATAAACTTGCTATTTTTGCAGGAGCCTGCCAGAGCTATTATGAAGCTATAATGGAAGCAGGAGCAAACTTTGCATCATCTCCGGCTAGAATACTGATAGACTTTAAAGATCCATTAGTTGTTGCAGGCAGGATAGCAACAACAGATTTTAATAAATATGTAACAATAAATGATATTAAAAATGATTTAAGAGACGGAGAAAATGGAGTAAGTGGAATAGGTGCTCATGGTAAAAAGAGAACTATTTAACTCTTTTCCAACACATGAGATAGCATAAAAATGCTAGTAACACAAATGTAACACAAATGTAATAATGCCAATTAAACTCAGCAAACCATATTAAAATGGCTACTTACAGCAATTATAACTACTTTGGTATATTTTGACTAATTATGTAAAAAATGGTATAATCGTGCTATCTTAAAGGAGTGGTGATATAAGCATGATTTATCCGAATGACATTACGAGTCTTAAAACTGATATTAGTCAAAAGATTGGACAAAAGATAATTGTGAAAGGTTCGCTTGGAAGAAATAAACCATTTGAAAAAGAAGCCGTAATTGAGAAGGCATATCCTTGTATGTTCATCGTAAAATATGATGAAACTCAAGAAAATGCAACTTATCAATACACAGATATTCTAACAAGAACTGTGGAGCTTCAAGTTTTTGATGGACAAGAGTACTGTCCTATAATACCACCAGAAAGCCAATGTAAGAAAAAAAGGAAAGCTTACGATATAGGGTAATTTATTTTTAAAAGAAATTCCGAAAAAAAGGAATTTTTTTTTTTGCTTTGTAATATACATGAATTAAGATTGATAGCAGGTACAATATTAGTTGTGCCTCAGAAAGGATTGAGAGAAAATGGCTGTAAATTTATCTAAGAATAATTTATGTATAAATCAAATAATAGAGCAAAAGAATGAGAAGATTACAATAGAAAGCGATGAGATTGTTCCAGACATTAAGCCAGACGTTTTAAGTATTATTTCTAGCAGTGGCAATATTTGTTTGCATAAAAAAGAGGTACAAGACGGCAAAGTAAGAATCGAGGGAACAGTTAATGCATATGTTGTGTATATTGCAGATGATGAAAATTCCAGCATGAGAGCTATAAATGCAAACATGGATTTTTCTAAAAATATAGAAATGAAAGATTTGAAGAGTAGCATGCAGTTAGAATGTACAACAGATTTAACAGAGCTAGAATGCAAGATAATAAATGGAAGAAAGATTAGCTTAAAAGCAAATATCCAGATGAATTTAACCGCATATTCTAATGAAAATGTTGAGTATGTTGATAATATAGAAAACAAAAAAGATATGCAATTATTAAATGAAAAGATAAACATAAATTCGTTAATTGGTAATGGAAGCACGAAAGTATATGCAAAAGATACGGTTTCAATCGATAATGTTGATAATTTATCTGAAATAATGAAGGTAGAAATTAGGCTTGAAAACAAAGAAAATAAGGTAAGCTATAACAAGATTTTAACAAAAGCAGATTCAGTATTTAAAATAATGTATTTAACAGATGATGGGAGAATAAACTCTGTTATGGCTACGATTCCTGTAATGGGATTTATAGATATGAAGGATATAAATGAAGATAGTATTTGTGATGTAACATATGAATTAAAGAACATTATAATTAAGCCTAATAACGTAGAGGAACATTCTGTGTATGTGGAAGCAGAATTTGAGATTTTCTGTGCAGTATATAAGAAACAGGAAATAAATATTATACAAGACATGTATAGTAGAACAATGGATGTAAAGTACACACAAAGAACCATAAAAGTTATAAAAGATAAGGAAGAAATTAGCGAAGTATTTAATTTAAGAAAACAAGAGAGAATAGATGAAGTAAGACAAAATAAAATTTATGATGTAGAAGTAAAGCCAAGAATAATAAGCAGTCAAATGGAAAATGGAAAAATAATATATCAAGGCGAAATAAGCCTAACATTCATATATGGCCAAGAAGGAACAACCAGAATTAATATAAAAAACCTTGTAGAGCCATTTGAATTTACAGTAACTTCAAATAGTATTGCCCAAAAGATGAGAATAGATACGAGCATAGAAATTGCCAAAAAAGATTTTGTGGTTATGGCAGACAGTACCATTGACATCAAAGTAGACTTGAATTTTAGACTAAATATAGTAAAAGAGAGTTCAATCAATTTAATAGAAAGCGTAACAGAGAGCGAAAAAAAGGATAGAGAAAGCTTTAGTATTATAGTTTATTATGCAAGAGTTGGGGATACATTGTGGAAAATTGCAAAGAAATTTGGCAGTACGGTTGATGAAATTGTAAAGGTAAATGGAATAGAAAATCCAGATGTTATAATGCCAGGAGAGCAACTGTTTATTCCAAGATAGAGAAAAGCTATGGAAAGTAAAATTTATTCAAGACCAAGATTTTGCACAACAGGAAAAGGCTACAAGAATATGCCAAGAAATAACAGAAGATATACCGCGATTTCTATTATTACAATTATAGTAATTGCGGTAATTACATTTGTAATTATAACAAGAGCAGTAAATCCAATAATAAATGATTTGTGTATAGACAAAGCTAAAAACATTGCAACACAAATATCTAACGATGAGGCAACCTTAATAATGAACCAGTATTCTTATGATGACTTAATTACAATAGTAAGAGACAGCAATGGAAATGTAAAAATGTTGCAAACAAACACGAAAAATGTAAACAAAATAATATCAGATATTCCTTTAAATATAATAAATAAATTTCAAGAGAAAAACACTTCAGATATATTCATATATTTAGGAAGCGCATTAGGGCTTAAACTATTTTCGGCACAAGGACCGAAAATACATATAAAAATTGCAAATGTAGGAAATGTAGACACAAAGCTTGTTTCAGAGTTTACATCACAAGGAATAAACCAAACATTACACAGAGTATATTTAAATTTATCGTGTGAAGTAACAATACTTACACCATATAACACAATAAAACAGATGATAGAAAACCAAGTATTAATTGCGGAATCTGTAATTGTAGGCACAGTGCCAGATGCATATTACGACATCAATTTGCAAAAATAGGTAAAAAGTGGTATAATAAAGGTTAATAAAAAATTTTTTTTAAAAGGAGAAATTCTATGTTAACCACAATAGTTGTTGTCATTTTGTTTGTTGTAGCATTCTGCATGGTGGTCTATGAATGGGCTATCACCCTTTTATGGGGACTTGTTGCAGCAACAATAGTAACATGGATCGTCACAGTGTACATTGAACATGTGAAGAAAGATCTAAAAATGTATGAACGGGCATATAACCTGTTTATACTGCTCCGACTATTAACTATAGTGTTAGTAGTTGCTCTTGCAGGAATTTGGTTCCTAAGTAGGCTATTTTTCTGAAAGAAAACGATGAGAGGGAGTGTAAAAGCTCTCTTTCATCGTGTTTTATGAAATTATTGCAAAAGTGCGTTTTTTATTTGCACTACGTATTGACTTTTGCCACATTTTGTTATAAAATATTATAGCGTAATTGAATATGGCATATGTTAAAGCTTCTCCCCGGTAGTTTTAATAATATGATTTCATATATATAGAAAATAAATTTGAAATGGAGGGTATTTTTTACCATGAATAATACAACATATAGTATTAAAAAAGATGAAATAGAAAGAAAATGGTATATAATTGATGCTGCTAACAAGCCATTAGGAAGAGTTGCTGCAGAAGCTGCAAAATTACTAAGAGGAAAACACAAACCTACTTATACACCTAACATGGATGCTGGAGATCACGTTATTATCATAAACTGCTCAGAAGTAGTTTTAACAGGACATAAATTAACACAAAAAATTTACAGACACCATTCTTCATACATTGGTGGAATGAAAGAAATCCAAGCTAAAGATATGTTAGCTAACAACCCAGAAAAAATGATGACTTTAGCTGTAACAGGTATGCTTCCACACAACAGCTTAGGAAGACAAATGGCTAAAAAGTTAAGAGTATATGCTGGAGCTGAGCATGAGAACATGGCTCAAAAACCAGAAATATGGAATTTTTAATTAGGAGGAAGATAGAAAATGCCTAGAACAAAAAAAGAACAAGTAGTTTTTAATGGTACAGGAAGAAGAAAAAGTTCAATTGCTAGAGTTAGAATAATGAGTGGAAAAGGAAATATCACAGTTAATGGAAAAGCATTAGACGAATATTTCGGAGAAGAAACTTTAAAAGTTATAGTTAGACAACCTTTAACAGTTACAGATACATTAGATAAATTTGATGTTATTTGTACAGTAAAAGGTGGCGGATTCTCAGGTCAAGCAGGAGCAATTCGTCATGGTATTGCAAGAGCATTAAATGAAGCTAACTTAGAATATAGACCAGCTTTAAAATCAAACGGATTCTTAACAAGAGATTCACGTGCAAAAGAAAGAAAGAAATATGGTCTTAAAAAAGCAAGAAAAGCTCCACAATTCTCAAAGAGATAATATTATTCAAAATATATTACACCTTTGCATTATGCAAGGGTGTATTTTCTATAAAAAACATGAAAATAATAAAAAAGTGCTTGACGAATAATACAAAATGTAGTACAATAAATAATGTTCAAGAAGAAGCAATCCACTTCTCACCTTAGCCGAGTAGCAAAAGGTAGCAAATAATATTTATCTACAACTTCGTTGTAGAGTTATTGTGTGGGTTGGCTTTATTGAAGTCAATCTTATTTTTTGGAGGTGTTTTTTATAAAACAAGAATTACTAATTAATGAAAAAATTAGAGCAAAAGAAGTTCAACTAATTGGAGCAAATGGAGAAAAGCTTGGAGTAGTTGGTATTGAAGAAGCTTTAGATATGGCTGCAGAAGCTAAATTAGATTTAGCTTTAGTATCACCAAATGCACAGCCACCAGTTTGCAAACTTATGAACTATGGAAAATATAAGTTCGAGCAAGCTAAAAGAGAAAAAGAATCAAAGAAAAATCAAAAGACATTTGAGCTTAAAGAATTAAGGGTTACTCCAAACATAGAGCAACATGATTTTGAATTCAAGGCAAAAAATGCTAGAAAATTCTTACAAGACGGTAACAAAGTTAAGATAACTGTTAGATTTAGAGGAAGAGAGCTAAACTATGTTAAAGCAGGAGAAGAAACTCTAAACGAATTTATAGAAAACTTATCTGATATTGCAACAGTTGAGAAAAAGCCTTTATTAGAAGGAAAGAACATGTTTGTAATATTAGCAAAAAAAGTAGAGAAATAAGAATATTGATAGTTAAAAAACTATTTATATATATGGGAATATCCCAATACATTTAAGGAGGAAAAAATTATGCCAAAATTAAAAACAAATAAAGCTGCTAAAAAAAGATATTCATATACAGCAACTGGAAAAGTAAAAAGAACAAAGTCAAATAGAAGACACTTACTAGCTAACAAAACACCAAGAGCAAAGGCTAGAGGAAAAGTTCAAGACGCTTATGCAGACAAGACATGCGAAGCAGGAATTAAAAGATTATTACCATATGGTAACAAATAGTAAGAATTAAGGAAGGTGAATAGAAAATGGCAAGAGTAAAAACAGCAATAATTACACGTAAAAAACATAATAAAATATTAAAAAGAGCAAAAGGATATTATGGAGCAAAACACTACAGATTTAGAATGGCTAAACAACAAGTTATGAAATCTGGAAACTATGCTTTCGTAGGAAGAAAAGATAAAAAATCTAACTTCAGAAAATTATGGATAGCTAGAATAAATGCAGCTGCAAGAATGAATGGTTTAACATACAGCCAATTAATCAATGGATTAAAGAAGGCAAATGTTGTAATCAACAGAAAAATGTTAGCTGAAATGGCAGTATCAGATCCAGCAGCTTTCACAAAAGTAGCTGAAATAGCAAAGAAAACAAAATAGTTGATAAAAAGGTTATAGAAAATTTAGGTTTTCTATAATTTTTTTTGATTCTTTTCCGATAATGTATTCAGAAAAATACAATTCGACAAAAACCGACAAATTTTAGAAATTAACAAAAAACTATTGCACACGTGTGAAAATAATGATATTATTCTAGTGGAGTATTTATATCTATAACGTATATAGAAATAAATACGATTAATGCAACAAAAATATATACGTGGTAGATGTATGTAAGAAAAGAAAATTTTATAGTAAAAAAGCACTTAATTGAATTAATAGAAAAGCAATTAAGAAAAAAATTAAAAATTAAATTCAACTAAAAACAAGATTCTTAAAACAAGAAATTTAAAAATTAAAATAAACAAAAATATGAAGTATATGAATAAAAACATAAGAAATAGTTGAAAATAATAAAAAGTACATAAGTAATAAAAAATAATATGTTTATAAAATTTATGCAAATAAGTTTTATAAAACAATTATACGAGGAGGAGAACAATATGAAAAAGAATAAGGGTATAACCCTAGTTGCGTTAGTCGTTACAATAGTAGTCTTGCTAATACTTGCAGGAGTAAGTATTAACTTAGTTTTGGGCAATAACGGAATAATAGCAAAAGCAAAAGATGCAGAAACAAAATCTGCAGAAGCAAGTGAAAACGATTTAAAGGGAATGAATAGTTTAATAGAGCAAATGGAAAGTGCATTAAATGGAAGTGGAAATGGAGGAAAGACAGAACCAGAGACAGTTCCATATTTACCAAGCGATGATTTTCATTATGATACAAGTACAAGTGTAGATACAGGATTAGTAATAAAAGATGTAAATGGAAATGAATATGTGTGGGTAGTAGTACCAAGAACAACAGCAGTTTATAAAACAACAGGGCTTGGAAAAACAACATTTACAGATGCAGATTATACAAGTATAGAAAATGATTTAAAGGAATATACAAAAACATATAGAAATGGAACAGGTTATTCAGACACATACGCAGCTGATGACAAAAATGTAGGTTGGTTTGCAGATGCAACGGCATATAATAATTTAAAAAACAGTATGTTAAAAAGTGTATATGAAAATGGAGGCTTTTATGTAGGAAGATACGAAGCTGGAATTGATACAACAACAGGAACAAATAGAACTAGCAAAGGACCAACAAATTCAGACGGAAAATATACAATAGAAGGAATGCCAGCACCAGTAACAAAAGCAGATGCATATCCATACACATATGTAACAAGAACACAAGCACAAAATTTAGCAAGTAAAGTAAATGCAGGAACAAAAACAAGTAGTTTAATGTTTGGAGTACAATGGGATTTAGTGCTAGCATTTATGAGTAAAGATACAGCAAAAATTACATCAACAGATGTTTTAACAAAAGATAGTACAACAATAGGAAATTATTATAATTCAACATTCCAATTAAGTCAGACAGGAAAATATGCAATGTACAGCAATTGGAAATTAAGCCCAACATGGAATCCATCAACAACAGCAACTACAAGTTTTGTAGATTCAAGTAGAAATAAGCTCGTTCAACCTGGGACAGACGGAATATTAGTAACAACAGGAACATCAGAGAAAAATAAAGTAATGAATATCTATGATATAGCTGGAAATGTATGGGAGTGGACTTTAGAGAAGACTTCCCACGCTAGTAATCTTTGTGCGGAACGAGGGGGAGGTCTTTACTACACTGGTTCAAAAAACAATCCAGCAGCCGACCGCGGTAACAACAATACGACCGGTACCTTCCTCAGTGATGGTTTTCGTCTCTCACTTTGGTAGACCTGAGCCCTGGATGATCGAATTTGAGCATAGCTAAAAACAGAGCCCAGAGAGCTAAATTAAAAACAGGGATGCTTCACCCTAAACTGAGAAGAAGAAATATAACATGTAGAGAAGGTAGGAGACGTTCTGAGTCTTGGCAAAGCCGAGAGTCAGAAAACTCACATAACCATAGGACTAGCTTTAGAGTGAGCTAGTCTTTTTGCTACTATAAATGAGAATTGACAATTGACAGATTATCTTGAAATCATTATAATAGATCTACAGAAAGTAGTAAAAGCATATCAAAAGACACCAAATGACGAAGTATTACAATGGATGCTTTTTCTAGATAATCCAGAAAAGAAGAATGAAAAAATATTAAATATAAAATGATTTAAAGGAAAAAATTAAAAATGGAAAATTGGCAAGAAAGAGAAGAACTATTAATTGGAAAAGATAACATAGACAAACTAAAAAATGCAACTGTTGCAGTGTTTGGCTGTGGTGGCGTAGGTTCATATGCAGTTGAAGCATTAGCAAGAGCTGGCATTGGTAATTTTGTATTGGTAGATAAAGACGTAGTAGATGTAACTAATATAAATAGACAGTTGGTTGCAGACTTTTCTACAATAGGCAGAGACAAGGTAGAAGTAGAGAAAGAAAGAATTTTAAGAGTAAATCCAGATGCAAAGGTGGAAATATATAAAGAATTTTATTGCGAGGAAAATAAAGATAAGTTAATAAGAGAAGATTATACATATATAGTAGATGCAATAGATTCTGTTTCATCCAAACTATCTTTAATAATTACTGCTCATGAAAAAAATGTGAAAATAATTTCTGCAATGGGAATGGGAAACAAGATTGATCCAACACAAATTGAAGTTTCAGATATAAGCAAAACTTCAGTATGCCCACTCGCAAAAACTATTAGAAAACAATTAAGAGCAAAGGGAATAAATCATTCAAAGGTAGTATATTCAAGAGAATTGCCAAATAGATTCGATAAAAGTGAAGAATACAGAAGAACAACTGCAAGTATAAGTTTTGTACCATCTGTAGGTGGATTAATTATTGCAAGTCAGATAGTAAGAGATTTAATTGATGAATCTTAAAAATTTATTGCAGCAATAAAGGTATGGTGACTCTCCATATGTTTTATAGTAAGTTAAGTGCTATAAAATATGTGGAGAATTTTTTTGAAAAAGAGCGAAATTTGTAATAATTTTGTCTACGATTACAATTGCTTTTATAGAGATTAGAGTATATAATCAGAAAATACAATAGTTTTCTCTATTGTAGAATTAACGTTAATTATTAGAATTCTAAAAAAATTTTATCAATTATTATTAAATCAAGAAATTTAATTCATATATTCGCTATAGCGAAAGGTAGAAATCCAAAAAGAGATTAGAAAATAGCTAGCGTGCTTAAGAAAAAAAGAATGTTTTATAAACGTCCGAAGAAAAATATGAGAGAAAATACATAAAAATTTTACTTATTAGTTGAAAAATAGTAGATAGAATGGTAAAATGGAAAGGAAGTCAATGGACGATTTAAAGAAAAATAATAATGTAACAGAAGATACGAATGTAACTAGGT
>ULYO01019605.1_pt1 | contig 16857 bp, 7 predicted proteins | sample 1962281 | NCBI WGS metagenome assembly ULYO01 (sample SAMEA4835866, study PRJEB28245) | human gut metagenome | biome: gut microbiome; material: fecal sample | place: Denmark | collected 2008 | reverse complement strand
TTTGCCAGATTCGCATAACGCAGGGTTTCCAGATAACTGCGGCTGCCGCCGGTCTTGCAGAGCTTCAGGTAGTCCTGCCAGGCCGCCGCCTTATCCTCGGCGTACTTCTTCTTGAACTCCATGGCGCCCATGGTGGTGAGCGTATAGTTGATGTAATAGAACGGGTAGAGGTAGATGTGCAGCTTGTGATACCAGTAGCCGCCGCGCTCCATGAAGGCGTCATTGTCGTACCTGCGCCAGGGCATGTACTTCTCCTCCAGCAGGCGCCACTGGTACGTCCGCTCCTTGGGCGTCAGCTGGGGATCGGCGTAGCAGATGTGCTGGAACTCGTCCACAGCCACGCCGAAGGGCACAAAGGTCAGCGCCTCCTGCAAATGGGCAAAGCGGAACTTGTCCGCCTGATCGCCGAAGAACCACTGGGCATAGGGGTAGGCGAACTGCTCCATGGACATGGAGTGGATCTCCGCGATGTCGGTGGTCTCACTGTAATAGTCCGAGATGGGCTGGCTGCGCATGGCCATGTAGCCGGCGAAGGCGTGGCCCAGCTCGTGGGTCAGGACCTGCATGTCGAAGATCGTGTGGTTGAAGCAGGAGAACACGAAGGGGGCCTTCAGGCTGGGCAGGCTGGTCATGTAGCCGGTGGAGGCCTTGCCGGGCTTGTTCTCCAGGTCCATCAGCTGGTGGTCGATCATGAAGTCGATAAACTCGCCGGTCTCGGGGCTGATCTCGTGGTACATCTTCCGGGCGGTCTCGACCATGAATCCTGCATCGCCGGCGGGCTCGGCGTTGCCGTCGGGGAACACCATTTTCTCATCGTGCCACATGACATGGTCGATGCCGAGGCGCTTGGCCTGCGCGTCATAGAGCTTCTGACACAGCGGAACGAGGACGGTGCGCACCTGCTCGCGGAAGGAGGCCACCTCCTTCTCGCCGTAGTCGGTGCGGCCCTGCTCCAGGTAGCCCAGGGGAATGTAGTTCTCATAGCCCAGGTTTTTGCCCATCTGGTTGCGGATGCGGATCAGCTCGTCCCAGATCTCCTCCAGACGGGGCTCGTTGGCCTCGTAGAACGCGGAGTACGCCTTGACCGCGGCGGCGCGGACGGCGCGGTCGGGGTGCTCGAAGTACTTCTGCACGCCGTAGAGATTCAGGGTCTTGCCGTCGAAGGGGATCTCGGCGGCGGCCATGAGCTTCTGATACTCGTTGGTCAGGCGGGACTCCTGCTGGCGCAGGGGGACGTTGGCCTCGCAGAACTGCTTTTTCTGCAGGTCGATGGCGACGAAATACTGCCTGCCGAACTCCCGCTCGATGTCGGGGCGGAAGGGGCTGGAGGCGATGGCCTCGCTCAGCGCCACCTCGGCGGCGCCCAGGGTGGGCAGGGTGTCCTGCAGGTAGTGGATCTCCGCTTCATAGAAGGCGTCGCGGGTGTCCAGAGTGTGACGGATGTGGGCGATGGCGCACTGGGTGGACAGCTCACCGTTGGCGCGGTCCATCTCAAAGAGCAGCGCACGCAGCGCATCGAAGCTCTCCGCCTGCTCCACGGCGTCCTGCCACCGGGCCAGCTGGGTGCGGCGGGCCTCCAGATCGGGGCGCTGATAGGGTAAGGTCGAAAATTTGTAATTCTCCATGGGGTCCGTTCCTCCTCACGGTCTTCGAAAGAAATCCTGCAAAGCTGCAATATGTATATTATCATGACTGTGCCGGAGGATGTCAAGGGGCGATTTGCGGGGGCCGTTAAATGCCACTAAAAAATGTGCATCTATCGCGGTTTTTGCCGCTTATGAAGATAATGTGTTAAAAAATGTTGCTTCTGTGCGATTCCCGTGGTAAAATGATAATTAACCGATCTGGACGATCATCGTTCCTTCCGGCAGCCGGATACAAATTTTGCACCTGATGCATCGGTCAGATGAGAGACGTAAGCAGCCAAATGAGCAAGAAAGAGAAGTGAAGAGCAGGCAGTCAAGTGGGCAAGAAGGAGAAGTGAGATGAACAACAGCAGTTTGAAAAAACGGCTCCTGTCGGTGGCGATGGCGGCGGTGATGGTATTTTCCCTGCTGCCCGCCACGGCGTGGGCGGCGATGGCGGAGGACCTGCCCGCCGCGTCCGTCCAGACACGGACGGAGCAGAAGCGGGGCGGCAGCGACACCTACACCGTGACCCGGGACGTCAAAAGCGTCGCGGCGGCGCAGACAGGCGCGGTGAAGAAGGTCGTCTGCCTTGACCTGACCACGGGAGAGAACCAGGTCTCCCTGGATGCCAACGGCGGATACCGATGGGTCGCCGGCGCGAACTATTTGTATCTGTACAAGGTGCAGATCGAGGCCGAGGGCTCCAATGCGCTGATCCTGCCGGCCGGCGCCACCGTGGAGGTGGTGGGCAAGTGCAGCATCACAGGCGGCGGCGCCAACGAGTGCGCCGTGTGGTCCAAGGGCGATGTGACGGTGGGGCTGGGGCAGGACGCCACGCTGACTGTCAACGGTCTGGGCTGGCGTGCGGAAGGCAATTTGACCGTTGCGCATGCATATGATGCGTACACGGGCGGCGAGCTGACCGTCAACTACAACGGTACCAGCTCTGACAACGGCACCAGCGGCGCGGCCATTTACATGGGCAGCAATACGCTGCGCGTGGAGCAGGGCGCGAGGGTGACGGCCAACGGAAGCGGCATTGGCAACGTAAAGGCCAAGGACAGCTGCGGCGTGAAGGGCGCTGTCTATGTGGACGGCGGCGCGGAGCTGGTCGCGGACGGCGGCAGCGCCGGAAGCGCCGGCATCAGCTACGGCATTTTTGGCAGCGTGACCGTGAAGAACGGCACCGTCACCGCCACCGGCGGCAGCGGCCTCCAGAGCTACGGCGTGTCCGGCAACAGCGTGAGCGTCTCCGACGGCGGCGTGCTGAACGCCACCGGCGGCACGGCGGTGCAGGATCTCAATTCCAGCATCAAGCCCATCAGCGGCGGTATCTATCTGGGCAATAACGCGGTCATTGAAAATGCCGCGGTGAACGCCAACGGCGGCGTGGCTCCCTGCGGCGACAGCTTTGCCAGCGTCGGCCTGCAGATGACCAGCCGCAGTGAGGTGACGGTCAACAGCGGCGGCGTACTGAATGCCAACGGCGGCCAGCTGACAAACGGGTCCTCCGCCAATGAGACCAACGGCTTCAGCGCCGGTATCAATATGATGGACGCCGGCGAGGCGAATCTGTTCGTCAACGGCACGGGCCGCGTGACCGCTATCGGCAATCCCGAGCGGCTGGACGGTGGGACGGTCATAAGCTACGGCGTCAACCATACGGACATGGGCGAGCTCACCATCGAGCTCAGCGGAGTCGCCAGCTTCAAGGCTGCCGGCGGCACCGCTGCCCGCCGCGCGGCGTTCACACCGGACACGGTGTCCATCAAGGGCAGCGAGGCCTATCGGGACTTTGACAACGTGACCGATGGATACAAGTTCCTTAACAGCACCTATGTCAGGAATGACGTTCCGGCGCAGAGTCTGGAGGTCACCGTCTGCGACCACAGAGCGGGCGTTACCAACGGCAAGTGCAACAACTGCGGCGGCAGCGGTGACGGACGCCGCCGGTGGAACTACCAGCTATGGGACCTTCGAGGAAGCCGTCAACGCGGCGGCGCGTCTGGACGGCAGCACCGTGAGGATGCTGGCGGATGCGGCGGTGGAAGCGAACTACACCATCGCGGCGGGTACCTTTACCATCGACTTCAACGGCAGGAAACTGACGGTGGCTGAGAACAACTTCTTCGCGGCACAGACCGCCGAGGTGACCCTGACGGACAGCGCGTCCATCAAGGTGGGGCAGCCGTGCGTGCCCAATGCCGCAGAGGGCGGCAGGATCATCGTCGAGAGCGGCAAATTCGACGGCGGCATCGTGCAGCATGACGACGGCACGCTGCTGCTCAACGGCGGCTACTTCGCCATGATCACCCTGATGGATCCGAATGAGAACGTGATGGATCTGCTGGGCGAGGGCAAAGCGTACCGGTCGGTGATGGGCACAGATGCCTGGCAGGATGACAGCAATGCGGATACGACGTCCGCGCCCGGCCAGAAGCGGCTGCATGAGGTCGAGGTGGTGGATGCACCCCTGCGCATCATCCAGCAGACACCGGCGAGCGGCACACTGACCGTCTACGAGACCTCGCCCGCTATTCCCAGCCTGAAGGTAACGGCGGCGTATGACAGCGCCATGAGCTGGGTATTCGACGCCAAGCTCTATTACCGCGCCAGCGCCATCGATGGGTGGTCGACAGCGGATGCGCCTAAGGTCAGCAGCGACGGGAACGGCACCGTTACGGTAAGCAGCAATACCACGCTGAAAACCGGCCAGTACCAGCTCCAGCTGACGTTCCACGGCTATCGGGCGGAGTCCCGGGTCTTCAACGTGACGCTGGAGCCCTGCGGCCACCCCGACATCGATGCGAACGGAAAATGCGGCACCTGCCAGTACCAGTTCGTGGCTACCCTGACCGACGCGGCGGGCGAGGTCACCGGATACGACACGCTCAACGGGGCGCTGGCCGAGGTCAAGGCCCTCTCTGCCGACGCGCAGAACGCCAGCCGCTACACCGTCAGGCTGCATCGGGATGTGACGGAGGATGTGCGCATCACCGGCGGCAAGTTTACGCTGGATCTCAACGGCAAGACGGCCACCGTGCCCAGCGGCCTGGCCATCAGCGGCACGACCGATATCGGCATCCAGAACGGCAGGCTGGTATCTGACGTGACCGTCAGCAGTGCATCGCTGACCGTCAGCGCTGCGGAGGGGCTGGGCAGGATCACGCTGCAGGGCAGCGCCAACGTGCAATTCTATCCCGACGCCAGCGCGTCGGCCTTCAAGGTGGAGAGCGCCAACGCGCTGCTGATCATGAACGGCGGCACCGTGGGAACCATCGATATGACGGGAGGTGAGGTCCGTGTCCATTTCAACGCGAAAGTCACCGGTCAGGTCAATGCGGATGGCGGCGAGCTGAGCGTGCGGGAGGCTCCCGTCTTTGATGGGAGCGTCCGCATCGGGGACGGCGTCAAGATGACGGTCGTTCCCAATTCCACAGCCAAATTCAACGGAGTGCTGGAATTTGCGGAGGAGGCCGTCGGCGAGCTGGCAGGCGGTACATACAAAAAGCTTGGCATCGCCGCCGGCCGCACGCTGAGCGAGCTGCTGAAGAGCGGTTATGTCTATTACAGGACCGACATAAGCGAGTTCATTCAGGGGGAAACCGACAATTTGACCAACGTCAAGGTCATCAGTCACGTCCACAGCATCCGCGGCGACGGCACCTGCGCCTGCGGCGAGAGCTTCACGGCCTCCGTCAGCAGCGGCGCCAGCGTTGACTGGTACAAGACACTGAGCGAGGCGCTGGCCGCAGTCAAGACCCTCTCTGCCGGCGTGCAGGACGCCGCCCTGTATACCGTCAGGCTGTATCAGGACGCGGCGGAGGATGTAAGCATCAACGGCGGCAAGTTCACGCTGGACCTCAACGGCCATAAGGCCGGCAATACCGCCTTCACAGCCGACGGCAGCGCGGCGGTGATCCTTTCGGGCGGCGAGGTATCCTGCAATATGCAGGTCAGGGACACGGCGGACCTGACCGTCAACGGTACCGTGCTGCGCGATGTGGAGCTGTACGGCAGCGCTAAGCTGACCGCCAACGGCGCGGCCATGGGGCACCTCCAGACCAGGGACGGCACTTCGGCGGAGGTGACCGGCGGCACGATAAGCCGTATAACGATGCAAGCCGGTACGGTCGGACTGACCGGCAGCGTCACCGTTGAAAATCAGACCGAAGTGCTCAGCGGCGGTGTGCTCACCGTGACTGCACAGAGCGGCGAGCCTGAGTTCCGAAATGCGGTTACAATCGGGGACGGCGGCAAGCTGGTGGCCTCTGCCGGTAAGTTCCGCAGCAACGTGGAATTTGATATCGGCGCGAAGGGTGAGCTGTCCGGCGGCGAGTATGGCGGTCTCGAGTGCGGCGGCGACCAGCTGCTGAAGGATATGCTGAAGACCGGCTATGCCTACTTTGGGATCGAGCATCTGGAAAACGGTTATGTGAACAGCCTGATGAGCCAGGGCTACACGGTGAGACCCCATTCCAACCACAGCTATGAATGGGACACCGCTACCCATGAGAAGAAGTGCGGCTGCGGCGACGTCAGCGAAACGGATACTGCCGCGCCGGTGATCGACTTCCTGAACGGCGCGGCGCTCAAGACCGAGAACGGACGGCAGGTCATGGACGTGACGGACAACGTGATCTACACCGTGACGGACGCCAATGAGGTAAAGGTGACCGTGTCCTACGGCAGCGGCACAGCCGCAGAGGTGCGCCCCGACGCGGGCGGCCGGTATGAGCTGCCCTTGAGCGAGGGCGATGGCAAGCCGGTGACCATCACCGCCGCCGACGAAGCGGGCAACGTGGCCACCGTGACGTTCACCCTCTACCGTCTGGTAGATATGCGTATTTCCAGCCATGTGGGCGTGGCCGTGGAGGAGGCAGACCTGACAAGAGCGGTGCGCAGCGGCCAGACCTACACCCTCCGCGTCACCATGCTGCCGGGCTACACCGGCGAGGACGGCCTGGAGCTGGAGCAGGGTGCGCTGACCACAAAGCAGCGATTTACCGGCAGCGACGCCGCCGGCTACACCGTTCAGGTGACGGCAGACTTCAACAACAGCCTGCTGCGCATCGTGGGCGCATACGACAACACGCCGCCCACGGCGGAGATCACCATCCGGAACAGCAGCTTCAGGAACTTCCTGAACCGTATTTCCTTCGGCCTGTTCTTCAAGGAGACACAGACGGTCAGCGTCACCGCCGCCGATGTGGGCGCGGGGCTGGACAAGGCGGAGTACCTGCTGAGCGGCACGGCTTTTACCAAGAAAGCCGACGCCGGAGCCGCCGACGGCTGGACGGCGCTGACGCTGGACACCGACGGCAGGGGCAGCTTTACCGTGACTCCCAACAGCAAGGGATTCCTCTATGTGAAGGCCATCGACCGGGAGGGCAACGTTACCGTGGTCAATGCCGACGGCATGGTGGTCTACACCGACGCGGAGCAGATCACGGAGCGCGTCAGCTTCGCTGAAGCCTCCGCGGACGACTGCGTATTCCGTGTGAAGGACAACGGCAGCACGGTGAGAAGCATCACTATGGGCAGCAGAGCGCTGGTAAGGGATACGGAGTATCGGATCGGCGCATCCGCCAACGGCCAGTTGGCCATCACCCTGACCAACAGCTTCCTGACGTCGCTGACGGCGGGCAGCTACACCCTGACCGTGTCCTATGACCCCTTGGGCGAGACCTATGTCTCCGGCGGCGACAATCAGGCGCCGGCCTCCACCACCGTGGTGCTGACCGTGGGCAGGTCCACTGTGGACGCTGACATCGCCTCCATGGACAAGATCTATGACAGCGAGCCTGTGACGCCCTCCGCCAATACGGAGAGCGACGGCGTCATGACATGGGAGTTCAAGCCCGACGGCGCGGACCCCGGCGCCTATACCACCGCAGCGCCCGAGGACGCCGGTACCTACAACGTGCGGCTGACCGTGGCGGAGACAGAGCACTACGACCGCATCGAAAAGACGGGGACCTTTACCATCACTCCGAAGGAGATCCAGCTCCACACTCCTGCACTGGAGGACAAGACCTACGACGGCAGCACGGCCATCGTGTGCATGTACTATTATCCCGAGCGGGCCATGGAGGGCAAGATCAGCGGCGACGACCTGTCCGTGGTGATGGGGCAGGCCAATGCGGACAGTCCCGACGTGGGCAGAAGGACCGTGACCTTTACGGGCTTCGGCCTGACGGGCAGCGACGCGGCCAACTACAACCTCACCGCACAGCCCAATTCCGGCAGTGCCGCCATCTCGGCGCGCCCGCTGAGCATCGGCAGTCTGACCGTCCGCGACAAGCTCTATGACGGCCTCAACACCGCCGCCATCGAGGGCACGCCCACGCTGGTGAATCTGGCGGACGGCGAGACACTGATGCTCCGCTGCGGCACGCCTACCTTCGACACGGTGGCTGCGGGCGATAACATTCCCGTCAGCTTTACCGAGTTTACCATCGCCGACAGCGCCAACGGCAAAGCCGGCAATTACAGCCTGACCCAGCCCGCCGGTATCACCGCCAGCATCAGGGCGTATACCGCCACCGGCGCGGAGTATACCGCCAGCACCGGCCAGTGGACGAATCAGGACTTCATGGTGACGGCGGCGGACGGCTGGCAGGTGTCCGGCACCAATACCGCCAACGGCGATTGGCGCGGCAGCCTGACCCGCTCCGATGAGACGGGCACCGGCAGCCTGACCTTCTATGTGAAGAACACGGCGGACGGTTATATCTCCGAGTCCGTCACCCTCACCTACAAGATCGACAAGACCAATCCCACCGGCGAGATCCGCATCGACCAGCGCAACGCGTGGCAGAGCTTCTGGAATACCATCAGCTTTGACCTGTTCTACAAGAGCCGGCAGACCGTGACGCTGACGGCGGCGGACGAGGCCAGCGGTGTGACGGCCATCGAGTACCTGCTCAGTGAGGAGGACTATACCGCGGCGCAGCTGGACGGCATGACCCTCCAGCCCTACACTGCGCCTGTGGCCATCACCCCCAATGACAGGCTCATCGCCTATGCACGGATCACCGATGCGGCGGGCAACGTCACCTATCTGCGGTCCGACGGCGTGGTGCTGGATGCCGCCGCGCCGGTCATCGCCGGTGTGGACGACGGCGCGGTCTACTGCGGCAGCGTGACCTTCACCGTCACCGATGCGTATCTGGATACCGTCACCGTGGACGGCACAGCGGCTGTCAGTGCCCCCGGCCGCGCCGCGGGGAGTACCTATATCATTGAGGCGGACAGCCAGCTCCACACCATTGTGGCCACCGATCGGGCCGGCAACAGCACCCGGGTGCAGATCACGGTCAACAACGGCCACACTGTGGGCACTCCCGCCTCCTGCAAGGCTCCTGCGGTGTGCAGATATTGCGGCGAAAGCTTCGGCGATCCGGCACCCGGGAACCACGGCGGCCTGCTGCGCCGCGTGGACAAGGTCAACGCCACCTCCACCGCCGACGGCAACATCGAATACTGGTACTGCTCCGGCTGCGGCAAGTATTATCTGGACGCCGCTGCCGGCAGAGAGATCACCCGCGGGGACACCATCCTGCCCGCCATCGGTCTGCGCATCGTGGGCGATGTGAGGGTATGGAGACCCGGCGACAAGCCGCTGGGCGTTACCTTCCGCCAGGAGTATGGCGGCTCCACCGTGCAGATCGACGGCGTGACGGTGGACCCCGCCAACTACGAGGTGACGGCTGATCCCGATGGCGGCAGGCTGATCGTCACGTTCCGCGCACAGTTCCTGCGCACGCTGGCCTTCGGCGAGCGCACCATCACCATCGTCTCCGACGACGGCAGCGCCTCCGTCTCTTTCCGACGGGACAGCGCCCGGGCCGTTACCTCCGGCGGTAAGGACGGCGATAAGGCCGGCGTGACCAGCGCCGCTACCGGCGACGGCTTCCCCATGGGCGGCATGGCCGCGGCGCTGCTGGTCAGCGGCAGTGCTCTGGTGATGCTCACCACCCGCGCCAGACGGAAGGAAGAGGAATAACCCATTCCCTCCCGCGGGGAAAATCGGATAACATGCCGGCAGGGCGGGGTATTTTACCCCGCCCTGCCGGCATAGCCCATATCAACGCCTCCCATTTCGTCAAAGCGGCATCGGGATCCGGGCGATCTCAATAACTGCTATGATGGCAATGATAAAGGCGGCAATTCCGATAACTACGGCGCTCCGCTTGCTGAGCTTTTTCTTTTTTGCCCTGCATATCAGCATAGCACCGACCACACAAACAGCCGCCGCTATCAATGCGATGCCCAGCGTTTCCCACAGCCAGGAAAGTTCATATATGATCTTCATTCGTTCACCTATCCTTTTTGTCCATGCTGGCATAGCATGACTTGCCGACCATATCGATCATGGCTTATTTCAACAGCTCCGACAATACCTGAAACAGCTTTTGAATATCCAGCGGTTTGGCAATATGGCCGTTCATGCCGGCACGCAATGCGTTTTTCCGATCATCCTCGAACGCATTGGCAGTCATGGCCACAATGGGGAGCGCTGCCTTTTTTGTATCCGGAAGCGCACGGATCCGGCGGGTCGCTTCATAGCCATCCATCTCCGGCATCTGAATATCCATCAGGATCAGATCATACCGGTCGGCAGAGGCCGCCTCGACCTTTTCAACGGCAACCTTTCCGTTTTCCGCAGTATCTACCTCAAAGCCCGCTTCTTTAAGAAGCGTTGACGCGATCTCCAGATTCAGCTCGTTATCCTCGACCACCAGAAGCTTCTTTCCGGTAAAGGCGGAGGCTTTTGCGGCGGGCGGCGTCTGTTCTGTTTTCGCCTCGCCGATGGGGAAGCGCAGAGAAATGGTAAATTCCGAGCCCTTTCCCTGTTCGCTTTTCACCGTGATCCTGCCGCCCATCATATCCACCAGACTTTTCGTGATGGCCATGCCGAGCCCTGTACCCTGTATCTTACTGACGGTGGAGGTCCTTTCTCTGGCAAACTGCTCAAAAATGTGCTTTTGGAACTCCTCGCTCATGCCGATGCCGTTATCCTTGATGTGGAATTCGAAATCGGCATAGCCCGCCGGAGCCGTATCCTTCTGCACGATCCACAGGCTGATCTGCCCGCCGTCCGGTGTGAACTTCACGGCGTTTGCCAGAACATTGATCAGGATCTGTTCAAGCCGCAGCGGATCGGCAATGACATCCTCATTTTCCACGCCAACGGTATCGAGGGTAAGGGAGAGATCCTTTTTGGAAACAACGGCCTGTACGATATCCCTGAGCTCATGCACCAGCTCCGGCAGATGCACCGGCTTTGCTTCCAGCGTGACCTTTCCGCTCTCAATGCGGCTCATATCCAGCACATCGTTGATAAGGGACAGAAGATGCTGGCTGGAAACGGATATCTTTTTCAGATAGTCCTCTACCTGACCGCGGTCGTCGATGTGCGTCTGCGCCAGCGCGGTGAAGCCGATGATGGCATTCATGGGCGTTCGGATGTCGTGGGACATATTAAACAGGAACTCCCGCTTGGCGAGATTGGCCTTGGTTTCACGCTGAACGGCAAGCTGGAGTGCGATGTTTTTCTGTTCGAGCGACTTCCTGTATTCTTGCTCAGAGTGCTCCTGCTGTATAAAGAAATCCCTTGCGGAGTTCCAGCGGAAGACCTGCACAAGCGCCAGGATCAGGATATACATGACCAGCGTGATCACCAGATTCATCACGGTGAGGGTATAGACCTGACGGGCGGGAACATAGGCATAGAGGTAATAGTCCTGTCCGTGGCTATACATTCCATAGCACTGCTCGATGCCCTTCGGCGCGTATACGCGGATCAGCTTATCCGCATGGCCGCTTCTCCGGATCGACATGAGCCGTTCATTTTCAAAGATGTTCATACCGATCAGAGTGGGATCGTTGGAGGCCGCTACCCGGTTATCCTCCGCTACCAGAAGAGTCCCCATGGAACTGACCTCATAGCCATCTAACAGGTCCTGAATGGACAGAACGGATTTTTCTGAAAACTCTGCCGGGATATAGCGATAGGCCAGCACCACACCCGTGCCGTCAGCGCAGCTGTGGACAGCAACATTGACAAAATTGTCCCCGCCCAGCTCCACGCGCTTGACATAGGTCTTCTGCGGGTAGTCGATGACGCTGAGGATCGGCTCCAATTTGATGCCGGACTGAAGCTGCGCGTAGCCGGTGCCATTCTCCGTGTACTCGCATACCAGATCACCCTGCGCGTCCAGCACAGAAATGCCCGTAAGCCACAGCATTCTGGCGTACTCCGACAGCGCCGCCTCATCGCAGTCGAGGGAGAGATCCTCCAGCGCGCTGATGGCGGCAGCCTCACGCACAAGGCTTTTCGCAACGGCAGTATCGTTGTACTTCGTATAGTCGGCGGACTGCGCCTTGATAAATTCCATTACTCCCGTCAGCCGCTGCTCGCAATTCTGCATATCCGCCCGCCTGGAAAGCGCGAAAACGGCTCCAAAGAGGGAAATCCCCACAGTAATGCAGACGAGCCAGAATTTTTTGCCGAAAATAGTCTGCAAATGATTACTGTTCAAGGCATTCCACCTCCAGATAGGTCTCGGGATGCTCCAGATATCTGCCGACGATCTCCTGCATGGTCCCATCCTGACGCATCTGCGCAAAGGTGTCCGTCAGCTGCTGCGCAAGACCGCGGTTATCGTTGACGGAAAAGGCCGCGCCGATTCCGGTGATCAGCAGCGGTTCCTCCAGAATACGGAAGTCCGCGCCGTAATCCGCCATATACTGCAAAATGGTTGTTTCGTGGGCGGCAATGGCATCCACATAGCCGCAGTCCAGCGTCGCATACTGTACGCTCCGATCTTCCAGACTGATAATATCCTCGAATTGAGGGATATCCGGCTCTCCGCTTTCCAAAAAGATCTCCTCCGGCTTGCCGGTGGATTGTACGGCAATGGTCTTGCCATTCAAGTCGCTCATGGCGTAAATGTCGCTTGCTGCATTGACGGCGATGACCTGCCGGCTGACCATGTAGGGGCCGGCCCATTGGTAATCCTGCTCACGCCCGTCCATGGAGAAGCAGCCCCAAATGCAGTCGATCTCCCCGCTATCCAGCAGCGCCCTTTTCTGCTCCCAGTCGATGGTCGTAAACACCGCCTGATAGCCCATCCGCCGGAAAGCTTCGGCTGCGATCTCCACATCGATACCGGTTGGATCGCCGTTATTGTCCAGATAGACGAAGGGCGGATAGGTGTCGCTGCCGATGGTGATCTGCGGCAGCGACGATACATCCGGCTGCCCTGCTGTCTGCGCCGCGCAGCCGCAGAGCGCTCCGGTCACAAGCAGAACGGACAGAATAAGTAAAATAAGTGTTTTGGTGTGTTTCATCAGTACGATTCCCTCAATTTCCGCCTTCGATCATTTGCATAAGTTATTATACATTGATTCCGGCAAATAGCAATATTCGGTGTGCCATTTACGCGATATTGCTGCGGCCATCGCCGCGGAATTTCCCCGATTCGGCGAAAAAGGGTTCGAGCTATTTCGAAAATGCGTTGAAATTTGCGGATAAAGCGACTATAATGGCGGGACGGATCGTTGTTTATAGATCTATAAAACGGAACGGCGGCGCATTTGCGGGAAAAGCCGGAGAAAAAGAAGGAGCTGCGCGCGGAATAAAGGCGCAGGCTGCTGCTCCGGCATGGCGTCCCGCCTTGACGGCATCGGATACCGTACGATGCGTTGGGGAAAGGCAAAGAGTACTATGAAGCAAAATGACAGGGGATTTACCTTGATGGAGTTATTGATCGTGATCGCGATTATTTCCGTACTGGTCGCTATCGCGATCCCGATGTTTTCCTCTCAACTGGAAAAGGGCCGGGAAGTGACAGACCTCGCCAATGTGCGCGCCGCGTATGCGCAGGTCTCCGCAGAGGCTATGTTGGGAGACACCGATGCTGCGGTCACAGTCAAGTTGAAGCAAAAAAAGGCCGACTGGCAGTCGGTAGACCCTGTAAACATCGGCGGCATCGTTCACTCCAGAGGGCAGGGCGACACGGACAACTGGATAGGCGTGGCCACGCCGGGAGGAAGCTGTGTCGTTTCTTACGATGAGAGCTGCGGCGTGGTGCTCACATGGAGCGGCACGGCAGCGCCGTCCAAGCCGGATTACCCGTTTGATACCAGCATAAGGGATTATTTTTCGCCGTTACTGTATGCGACGGATTTTTGGAAATCGGACATGCTTGCCGAAAATAAGAACTTTGAACTGGACTCCCGCTGCCCGAACTCAGCCTATATCCCGGGCATTGAAGCTGAGCTTGCAAAGATGAATAACAGCCTTCTGCAGCAGGGAGACTGCACCTGGGCCTTTTTGGGAGATGGGCGCGAGGGGCAGAATGCAAAGCGTTACCTTTTCTGGACTTCCTTCAACACAAACAAGGTCGGCGCCGGAAAGCAGATCCCTGTACTCATTCAAACCGGTGACGGAAAATACTATGTTTCCGAAACCACGACGGGTCAGCGAACAGATAAAAAAGGAGTCGGTTATGTTGCGATCTCAAAAAGTCTCTTCGTGAATCAGTACACCGACCAGTATAAGAAGGTTTTGGATGCCGGCACGGAGTATCTCACACTGGAAGATGCCTACGATGCATACATAACGGCCCTGAACAATACAAAATACGACGAGGTTCGTGAAAGCTCAAGAGGGTAAGGCTGCAAAAAGTCAGCGTCCTCTTTACTGCGCGGCCCGCTATCAAGGAAAACCGCAGATCCGACAGAATTGCCGGGTCTGCGGTTTGTCTGTGTTCAGATTTGCGGTCTTGATTTCTTTCAAAAAACGTTTTCAGCACAGGACCTCCACCTGCTCCACGCCATACCGGCGGAATAGCGCCAGAGCCTCCCGGCCAATTCGCTCACCGGACACCGCGATGGGGATCGCAGGCGGACATCCAACGGTAGGCGCACCGCAGACCCGTCCCAGCGACTGCGCCGCCGGTATGGTCTTCCGCGGGGCAAGCAGTGCCTCCCGCACGGAACATACCCGCTCCCCACGGGCCGGCGGAAGCGTCGGCTGCGGCACATAAACGGCATCGTTTGTTCCGAAAGCATGGAGGATCCGTTCAATATCCGCGGCACGATTCTCCGGCGTCAGCATCAGCACCAGAAAGTCCAGATCGGCGTATTCACATTCTACGCCATTCTCCCGCAGACGGTCTGCCAGCTGTCCGCCGGTCATACCGGATGGCGCCTTGATAGTCAGGCGCAGCGGGTCTGACGGCTCTATCTGCCATCCGGCAGCTGTCAGCGCCTTCCGCGCTTCGTCCAGATACACGCACATCTCCCGCAGGCGTTCCCGGTACCCATCCGACAGATAGCGGTTGCACAGATCCAGCGACGCCAGAGTCAGATAGGACGGGCTGGTAGAGCCAAACATGGCCATCGCCGTTTTTGCGTTCTCCCGCAGAGACGCCGGCGCTGCACGGCTGATGTGCAGGTACGCGCCGCCGGTCAGCACCGGCAGCGTCTTGTGCGCCGAATCGCAGCACAGAGCTGCACCCAGATCCAGCGGGTGGCGGGATGGCTCCAGAAACCGCAGATAGGCGCCGTGGGCGTTATCCACCGCCAGCGGTGTGCTGTGCTTCCGGCACACCTCCGCCAGAGCGGAAATGTCCGCCATGCCGCCCAGATAGTCCGGACTGGTGAGATAGACCGCCGCAGGCGGCGCAGGCAGCTCCGTCAGCGTCCGCTCCAATGCGTCCGGCGACACGGGACAGCTGCAGAGAGATGTGCTTTGCTCCGGCCACAGCCAGACGATCTCAAAATCCAACAGGGCCGCCGCGTACAGGAACGCACGGTGTACGTTCCGGGCGGCCACGATCGTCCGGGATCCGTTTCCGCAGATCAGGGCCAGATACAGCATCGCCCGGATACACTGGCTGGATCCCTCCGTGGAGTACACCGTCCGTCCGGAGCCGAACAGCTCTCCCGCACAGGACTCACTGCGCCGGATGATGCCGTCCGCTTCATACAGACTGTCTGCACCCCGAATCTCGGTGATATCCAGCGCCTCACAGCCCAGAAGGGATTTCCCCTTGTGACCGGGCACATGCGCACGGACCATCCCGGAATCCGCATACCGCCGGACAAAATCGGCAATGGGCGTTTCCATCAGCTGTTGGCCGTGGAGGAATCCTCCGCCACCTTCATCATGATGGCACATTCTATACGCTTACGGAACAATTCGCAGCCTGCCTCGTAGACGCCGCGGATCGAGCCCGTAGCGTGGAAGGCGTTGGCCGCACAGCCGCCGGAGCAGTAGAATCTCGCCCAGCAGTCATTGCACTCAGGACGGGCGTAGGCATTGCAGGAGCGGAATTCCTCCCGCAGGGCCGTATTGGTCACGCCGTTCCAGATGTCGCCCAGCTTGTAGGCTTCCTCGCCCACGAACTGATGGCAGGGATACAGGTCGCCCCACGGCGTTACGGCCATATACTCCGTGCCGGAGCCGCAGCCGGAGATCCGCTTATAAATGCAGGGGCCGCCCGTCAGATCCAGCATATAGTGGTAGAAGGTGATAGGCTTGCCTTCCTTTTCCCGACGCAGCATATCCCTGGCCAGCAGCTCGTACTGATCCTTCACGATCTCCAGATCCTCCGCCGTCAGCGCGGCGGGGTCCTCCGGCGCGCACACCACCGGCTCCATGCTCAGCTCGGTGAAGCCCAGATCCGCCATGTGGAACAGGTCCTTCGTGAAGTCCGGATTGGCATGGGTAAAGGTGCCGCGCATGTAATAGTTCTTGTTGCCTCTGGCCGCTACCAGCTTCTGGAACTTGGGCACGATGCGCTCATAGCTGCCGTTGCCTGCATAGTCCACCCGCAGCCGGTCATGAATCTCCTTGCGGCCATCAAGCGACAGCACCACATTGCTCATTTCACGGTTGGCGAAGTCGATCACGTCATCATCGATGAGCATCCCGTTGGTGGTCAGCGTAAAACGGAAATTTTTGCCCCGCTCCTTTTCCACGCTGCGGGCATACTCCACCAGCTGCTTCACCACGTCCCAGTTCATCAGCGGCTCGCCGCCGAAGAAGTCCACTTCCAGATTGGTGCGGCTGCCGGAGTGATCCATCAGGAAGTCCAGCGCCTGCCTGCCGACCTCGAAGCTCATCAGTGCGCGGTCCCCGTGGTATTTGCCCTGACTGGCAAAGCAGTAGGAGCAGTTCAGGTTGCAGGTGTGCGCCACATGCAGGCACAGC
>ULYO01067613.1_pt1 | contig 18129 bp, 18 predicted proteins | sample 1962281 | NCBI WGS metagenome assembly ULYO01 (sample SAMEA4835866, study PRJEB28245) | human gut metagenome | biome: gut microbiome; material: fecal sample | place: Denmark | collected 2008 | reverse complement strand
CATGTCGGTCAGCGCCGTAACTTTATATGGAGAATTGGCTATTTGCCTTCTTCATACCATTTTGAATACATCAGATAGTTGTGTGCTATCTTCACGTTCATCTCCTTTGCCTGTGCCGGATCGACCATCTTCTTGAACTTGGCGGGTACTCCCATCCACAGTTCGTGCGCTCCGATTTTAGTGCCAGGCGAAACAACGCTGCCGGCTGCCACGATGGCGCCCTCGCCCACCTCGACGCCGTCGAGCAGCACGCTGCCCATGCCGATAAGCGCATAGTCGCACACCTTGGCTCCGTGGATTGTCACGTTGTGACCCACCGAAACGTCGTTGCCGATTTCAATAACCGACTTCTGATAAAGAGTGTGGAGCACCGAGCCGTCCTGTATGTTGACGCGGTCGCCGATGGTGATTGTGTTTACATCTCCGCGAAGCACGGTGCTGAACCAGATGCTGCATTCGTCACCCATCGTCACGTCGCCGACAAGTGTGGCATTCTCTGCAATAAAGCAGTCCTTGCCGATTTTGGGAGTAAATCCTCTAACTGATTTTATAAGTGCCATTAGAATTATTTTTTAAGTTCTTTAGTTTTCTCTTCAAGCCAAGCCTTCTGCTCTGCATCAAGATGCGGCATGAGTCGCTCGCGCACTGTGGCGTGATAGTTGTTGACCCACGCCAGCTCATCGGCTGAAAGCATCGACAAGTCTATCAGACGGCTGTCGTAAGGGAACAAGGTCAGCACCTCAAAGTTCATAAAGTCTCCGAAATCATCCGTATGACGATAGTTGCGCGAAAGCACAAGGTTCTCGATGCGGATGCCATACTCTCCGGTTTTGTAAAGTCCTGGCTCATCGCTGGTAATCATTCCCGGCACAAGCACCGTAGGATTCTCGTTCAAACGGAAATTCTGCGGTCCCTCATGCACGTTCAGGAAATGTCCAACGCCATGGCCTGTTCCGTGCCAGTATGTCATACATTCCTTCCACAGGAACTGACGCGCAAGCACATCAAGCTGGCTGCCGCGGGTGCCTGTTGGATAAATCATCGAGCCAAGGGCGATATGCCCCTTCAGCACGAGAGTATAGTCGTGGCGTTGTGCTTCGGTTGGTGTGCCGAGAGCAACGGTGCGCGTGATGTCGGTTGTTCCGTCGAGATACTGGCCGCCAGTGTCTACAAGCAACATCCCCTCGGGGTGAAGAGTCGACGACGTTTCCTTCTCTGGCTCATAATGCACGATGGCGCCATGCTCGTTGTAGCCGGCTATAAGGCCGAAGCTTTCGCCGCGGTAAAGCGGACTGGCTGCACGGAACTCCTGAACCTTCTGCGCCACGTCATATTCCGTGATGCTGCCAGAAGCCACGTTCTGCTCAATCCACATAAACAGTTTCACGAGAGCCACGCCGTCGCGCTCCATAGCCTTACGCGTGCCCTCGATCTGCACATCGTTTTTCACTGCCTTCAGCAATGCTACCGGCGACTGCGCATAGACCGTGCCGCAATTGAGCAGGCTGCGGGCAATCGTGTCGCTCGTCTTGTTGGGGTCAAGAAGCACTGTGGCGTCCTTGATTTTCTCAAGAAATTTCTCCACACTGTCGTATGGTGCAACCTCTACACCACACTCCTTGAGATACGCACGCACATCGGCATCGATTTTGCGCTCATCCACGAAAAACACGTTAACAGTTTCCGACAGATAGGCATAAGATATTGTCACCGGATTGAATTCAACGTCTGAGCAGCGCACATTGAGCGTCCAGGCAATCTCGTCGAGTGCCGACAGCAATGTAGCGTCGGCGCCGTGCTCCGCTGCCTTGTCAAGCACTTTCTTTATCTTGCTCTGCGTGCTTTCGCCGGCATACTGCTCCTCATGCACAAACACCTTATCGAGAGGCAATGCCTGACGGTCGGCATAAATTTCAGGGAATGGATCAAAGTCGGTGGCGAAACGGAATCCGTTCTCGCCGCAGAACGCCTCAAGACGCGATGCCTGAACCACGGAGAAAAGCAGTCCGTTGACTGCAAGCACTCCGCCTTCCTCAAGATTCTCGGCAAGCCACTCGGTCGTTGTCGGATCGTTGCCGCCGTCTTCCTTATACATTGTCACGCCGGTGCCTTCAAGCTCCTGCTCTGCCTGAAGGAAATAGCGAGAGTCAGTCCACAGTCCTGCATCGGTGAGTGTGACCACTGCCGTACCGTTTGATCCAGTAAATCCTGTAACCCAGTCGCGCAGTTTCCAATGCGCGCTTGTATACTCACTCTGATGAGGGTCGGTGCCTGGGATAATCACCGCATCGACGTGGCTCTTGCGCATTGCCTGGCGCAAAGCCTCAAGATTTTTTACAGTATCTTTCATTGTCTGTATGTTTGTCCGGTTTTATTTGCCGGGGTTCAATGTCAAGCGGTCAAGCGCCACGTAAGCGGGAGTGTTCATGCCCCACTGTCCGGAATCGCTCGAAGCCATCTGCAAGTAGATGCTCTTCAACGCGCTGCCGGCACTGAGCGGCGACAGGTCGACCATTGTCCAATCCTTTACCAATGTATGCTTTCCGTCGCGGTAGTCGGCAAGATAGAAATCCACCGGACCCACGACAGTGCCATTGGCTGTAACGCCATAGAACGACGCCTTCATCCAGTCGCCGTCGGCAAATTTCTTTGAATACGACGAGCCGTTGAGCATCGTGTAGAATGCGTAGGTCGTATTGTTCAGATACACAGACTTGGCGGTGAATGTAGAACCGTCGGTCATCGAAATTCCCAACGACGGGCTTGCTGGATTCTCTCCTTCAGCCGAATTCCAATAGCCTACAAGATACGGTGTGCCCAAGCCTGTGACACCGCCGCCCGACATTGAAGCATACTGATGGTCGAGCCATGTGTTTTCAGCAGTGTAGTCATCAACGTCTGTGACGCGCGACGCGCAGAATCCCGACCAGTATGAGCCCCACTCGCTCGTTGTGGCTGTGTGGGAGAATGTAACGCCCTGGCAATCGATGCCATGCACCTCTGTATTGAGAGCGTCGGCCCATTCGCCATCGCCGTTATATGTCAATTTTGTATTGACAAGATTGACAGTTACCGTATTGTCGGGCTCGTTGTCGGAGCACGAAGTCATAGGCAACACTGCCAACAGTCCACACATCAAAATCAAATTCTTAACCGTAAGTTTCATCTTCTTAATTCTTTAAAATGTTATATGTTTTGCTTCAATATTGTCGGAAAGAAACACCGAAGCCATCGCGCTGAATTTTTCTGACGACTCTGTGGTGCGATATTCGCATCCGCCGCCTTTCGCGCAGCGCGACTCCATCTCGGGATGGCGCGAAAGATAGTCTTTAAGGCTGTCGGCAACGATGGTTCCCTGCTTCACGATGCTGACTCCTTCTGGGATATAACGCTTGATTTTCTGATACAGCAACGGATAATGCGTGCATCCAAGCACAACCGTATCTATGGCCGACTGCTGGGCAAACAACATGTCAACATATTTCTTGACGAAATAATCGGCTCCGTCGCCGTCAGCCTCACGATACTCCACCAACGGAACCCACATAGGGCACGCCTGACCGTAGGTGTGATAGTCGGGATACATCTTGGCAATCTCCATCGGATAACTCCCGCTTTGGATTGTGCCGGCGGTGCCGAGCACTCCGATATTGCCAGTGTGGGTCAACTGTCCGAGCACCTCAACCGTAGGACGTATCACGCCGAGCACACGACGCGTAGGGTCGATTTTAGGCAAATCATTCTGTTGAATGGTGCGCAACGCCTTTGCCGACGCCGTGTTGCACGCCAGGATAACCAACCGGCATCCGCTGTCGAACAAATGGCGGACAGCCTGTAGTGTGAACTGATAAACAATGTCGAACGAACGGCTGCCATAAGGTGCGCGCGCATTGTCGCCCAGATAGATATAGTCATATTGCGGCATCAGCCTGCGCATCTCCGACAATATGGTCAATCCACCATAGCCGGAGTCGAACACGCCAATCGGCCCTGCCGTCATCTTTTCTTTCTCCATAATGCAAAGATAGTGCAAGGTGAGTGAAGAGCAAAACAAATTTATTTGATTTTGCTTTTCCGAACCGCAGCCTAACTTATCTAAAGATAGTGCAAGGTGAGTGAAAAACCGTGCAAGCCGAGAGAAAAATGAAGTTTACTTCAATTTTTCCGAGGCGCAGCCGGTTTTATCCAAGAGCAAAACAAATTTATTTGATTTTGCGCTTCCGCTAAAGCCCTTAAAGCCCTTAAAGTCCTTAAAGCCCCTAAATTTCTACTGTCCTTAAAGCCCCTAAAGCCCCTAAATTTCTACTGCCCCCTCAGCTCCCTTAAAAACAAGCAGGAACGCCGGTCGGCGTTCCTGCTCTATCCATTCAACTATTACATTTGTAACAACAACTAAAGATTTTTTCCAAAATTCTCATTATCATCGGTTAAGGAATCCGACAATAATGGTAACACTACTTCGGTCTCTTTTCGGTTACAAATGTATAGATTATTCCAACAAGTTGACTAAGAAAATGATATGTTTAAAAACATGTTTTGCCGTTCTCCATCATTTTCAAGTACATACAAAATAAAAAAGTTATTTATCTCCCGACAAATAACCTTCCTACCTTAAAATCTAATACCATGAAAAACTTGATGCAAATATACTGCTAAATATGTTATAAAACATACTTTTGAGACACAATTTGCCTATATTAAAACATCTTTTAACATATACCACCCTTAAAGCTCTATTCACAAAACACATATTAACAATTCTTTTATTCTCTCTTGTGTCAATCCGACAAAGACGGGGCATGCGGTGCCGACGAGGTGGCGGCCTTGAAACAGGGCATAAAAAAAAGATTATTTATCTCCCGACAAATAATCCTTTCACCTTAAAATTTAATACCATGAAAAACTTGATGCAAAAGTACTGACAAATTTTGTCCCTGCAATAGTTTTTCATCTAAAAAATATGTTGTATAACATCATTTAACAACATCAAACTGATTTTTGCCGTTTTCAAGGCTGTTTTGTTTTCATTTTGTCACGAAACATAGCATTATCGAAAACATTTGGCAAGCATTTTTTATTCTACCGGCAACAATTCGAGCAGATGAACGCGCAATTCATCCCACAACACATAGTCGGATGTCTGGCCTGGCAACAACCTTACCGGGCGCTCGTTGAGATCCACCCGCGCATAAATTCTGCCTGAGCCCGACCGGAACAGCGTCATCTGCAGATTGCACGCCATCGGCACCGTGGCATAAGCATGCCAATTGTCTGCCACTGTGTCAAAATAGTTTGTCAGATAGCTGCAACCGGGCACGCGCATAAGTGCCAGCAACGGCATCATTGTCTCCGCATGCCCGAAGCGCAATTTGGCTGCTGCATGAAGTTTGCCCGAGACCACGCTGTCGGCTGTCTGCACAAGGTCGAGAAGCAGCGGCGCGGCAATCTCCGCCGGACGCGACGACAGGGTGTTGGCTGAATAAAGCAGATATTCGCGGAAGTTGTACACCGACCACAGTTGCCGGTACTCCTTCAGTGTGAAATATGCCGACGGGTCGCTTTCCTGCCCCATGGCGTCCATTCCTGCCATAACATAATATTCCGCCATGGCAAGATTCTGCGCTTCGTCGTAATCGAGCGGATAGTTCTCGCCAAGCACACGGAGCAAAGGGTCAATGGTTACATTTTTAGCCAGAAACCTGCCGTAGGTGTTAAGATACGACGAATCCTTGCGGTATGCCTTATACTCCTCGTCAAGGTCGAAATTGCGCATCAACGGGCTGAACCGCTCTCCCGACATTGCCGTGATGTCGATATGCCGCGCCATCTTCGACAACTGGTGGGTGAACGAATACATACTCATCACCGACCGTGGCGATGATGACGAGAGTGCCACAACCCGTGCGCTGTCGAGCAATTGCGGACAGGCGCGGTAAAGACGGGCGGCTATGCCGCGATGCTCTGCCTCGCCGATTGAGTCGAGCTGCCCCCATCGGCCCTCGCTCGACGCCACGACAGCGTCAACCTCGGCAAGAAGCCGGCGGCCGAGCGGAGTGATGGTATTCAGCGAGTCAGCACGATCGAGAGCGCGCTTCATCAACAGCGTGAAATAACTGCCTGCCGGGTAGCGCGAGCCATGACGCGACACGTGATTTACGAAAACAGGTGTCAGCGAGTCGGGAAACGTGCGCACAACGCGGTCGGTTGGATACGGCCCAAGCGTCGAGCGTCCTTCTTTATAAGTAAAAGCCGACGCCTGAATTGCAAGCGCCAGCAACAACATTAATGATAAAAGTTTTTTCATATCTCCAATTATTATATGTTCAAAGGTAGGAATAAACAACGGAAAAAAGATAAAAAAACCGGATAAAGATTTTACTTTTGCCCACGACCGGGGTCTATAGTCTGTAACGCAAGAAGAAATGAGCACAACTGACAACGACATAATAAATGCCATCGGCAAGAATCCGGAAAAAGGGTTCAGGATGCTTGTCAAGAAATATATGCAGCCTGTGTATTGGCACATACGACGCCTTGTTGTGGCGCACGCCGATGCCCAGGACGCTTCGCAGGAGACATTTATACGCGTATACCGGTCGATTTCATCTCTGCGCGACACGAAGGCCTTCGCCGCTTGGATATACCGGATTGCCACCAACGAGGCAATGCGCATTGTGGAGGCAAGAAAAAACGCCGACACCGACATCGACTCACATGCCGACATGCTCGCCGCCGACAGCTATGTCGACTATTCCGACGCCGAGGCCGTCAAGTTGCAAAATGCCATACTGAGGCTGCCGCCCAGACAGCAAGTGGTGTTCAACCTTCGGTATTACAACGAGATGGGCTACGACGACATTGCGAAAGTGGTTGATTCGACAGCGGCGGCAGCAAAGACAAACTACCATCTCGCAAAAGAAAAGATTATAGAATATATGACTTCAAATGAGTAACCGATATGGAAAGTAATTTTGACTTCAACAAAATAGGCAAACGGATGCCCTACTCAACTCCCGACGGGTTCTTCGACAGCTTGGAGACCGACATTTTGAAGCGCTCAAAAACAAAAAGCCACAAGAGCGTAATCATCACGCTGTCGTCGCTGGCTGCCGCGGCATGCATTGCATCGGTTGTATTGTTATCGGACATCTTCGACAAGCCGCAGGTAGGCATCGAGAATGTCGACACGGCTTTCGCCAGCCTAAGCGAACAGGACCAGGACTTCCTGCTCGACGTCTACTCCGACGATGTGTTTATCAACAACGAAGTGTCTAATTAAAAAACATATACATTATGAGAAAGTTGGTTTATTTGTTAGTTTGTTTGGCTATGGCTGTTTCGGCAACTGCCCAGACTCCGCAACAACGGATGTCGCGCGAGCAGCTCGCCGAAACACAAGCCAAATACATCGCCAGGGAGTTGGCTTTTGACGACAACCTCTCCAGCCAATTTGTAACTACATATTGCGAATGCCAGAAAGAAATATGGGCCCTTGGCCCGAGAAGCGGCAAGGACTGTTCTATGCAGGAGCGTTTCGACAGAAGCCAGAAACTGCTCGACATCCGCCAGAAGTACTACCGTCTGTACAGCCGTTTCCTGACCGACAGGCAGATTGAGAATGTATACAAGTTGGAACGGCGCATGATGCATCGCATGCAGTCTAAACACAAAGAAAACGGAAGAAAGCAAAAGAAATGAAAAATATCTGTAAACTAATGCTGATTGCCGCGGTTATAATCGCGGCTTCAGTTTCTTCAATTGCCGGTGACCTTGTTTTTGACGTTTGCCAAGGCTATTATTCCGGCACAGACCTTCCCTACCGCAAAGCGGTATGCAACAGCAACAGCGACGGCGACGGGAAATTTGCTCTTGTCATCTACCTGCACGGCGGATCGAGCAAGGGCAACGACAACGCCAAGCAGATGGACGAAAAGGGTATCGACTCCATAGCAAACTTCATTGTCAGGCATCACAGGAAGGCGGTATTTGTAGTGCCGCAATGCCCTGCCGACAAATCGTGGGGCGGACAGATGCTGAATGTGCTTAAGGGTCTTGTCGACGAACAGACACAGGATTCCGAAATGGACCGCAACCGCATATATATTTTCGGCGGTTCGATGGGCGGCACCGGCACATGGAGTATGCTGTCAAATTATCCGGGGCTGTTTACTGCCGCGATGCCTGTGGCGGGAAATCCCGGCCAATGCATCGCTGACAATGTTGCAAAAACACCGGTTTTCACCGTTATGGGCACTGCCGACAGGATTATGACTATGCAGACCACAGCTGATTTCATAGACAAGCTGAATGCGCTCGGTGACGAGACGATGTTTGAGACAGAAGAGGGTTGGTCGCACGAGATGACGTGTATCCAGAGCTACACCGACCGACGCATAGAATGGGTGATGGGCCACGTGAAGGGCGCGGACGGTGTGGAAAGCATAATCTCCGGCAAGACTATATGCCGCACAGACTACTACTCGCTCGACGGATGCCGCGCAGAGCGCCCCGTCAACGGAATATACGTGGTGAAACGCTCATTCTCCGACGGCAGCCACGATGCCCGAATAGAATATATAAAGCAGTAGTCTGCTCAATCTTTGAATAAAATAGGCGGCACCTCGGGAAAGAAAATCAAGCAAGCTCTTTTCTTTCCTCTCGCCTTGCTCTATCTTTTCATAAAATAGGCGGCGTCTCGGAAAAGCAAATTCAAATAAATTTGTTTTGCTCTTCTCTCGCCTTGCACTATCTTTGCATCGTAACAGCGAAACTAAAGAATATGGCTACAATCGATGATGTCAAAAATATGATTGAGCGCAACGAGGTGAAAAACGCGATTGCGCAACTGGATGTGATGATAGAGTTGTGTCCGGAACTTGACGAACTTTATTACTTGCGGGGCAATGCCTACCGCAAGTTCAACAGTTGGAAAAATGCGCTCAACGACTATTGCAAGGCAATCAGCCTCAACCCCGACAGTCCTGCCGTAGAGGCTTACAGGGCTTCGCTCGAGATTCTCGAATTTTTCAATAAAGATATGCTAAACCCTTAGTTGAAAGGGATGCATAATTGGCCGTCGCGCTCCATAAGCCCGGCGGCTATCATTTCTTTATGGCTTGCCGACGGCATTTCCCTGCCTACAAGCAGCGACAATGTTTTCGACCAACCGCGTGTGCGGTTGCTTACGCTCACTTTGACAAATCCTTTGACCATCGGCGACAAGCGGCACAATGCCTTGTAGACGTCGGTCATTCCGGAAACTGTCGTGTCACACCGCAATTCTGCCAACACTTTTCCGGACTTAATCATCGACGCGTAAACGCGGTCGCCTCGCTCTATTTTTCCTGTCTCGATTATCATAACACTGCTTGTTCTTTTGTTTTCTTGTACAAAGGTCGCAAAACACCGGGCGTATTTTTTGCCCATATCCGACAAAATATGCAAATAATGCCGTCAATGGGTTGATTTATTGATTAGTTTCTTACTTTTGCACATCAAAAGCATTCAAGACAATGAAAATTTCTCTACGCATACTTATCATTGCAATCTGCCTTATGGCGGGGGCTACGTCGTGCTCGATGCTCGACAGGCATAAACTTGAAGACAGAATCGACCAACTGGAGCATAAAATGCCCAAGGAAATCACTTCTGTGATGAGAGTCGATGAAATAGACTATGACGACGACAAGAACATGGTCGAAATCACTTTTGTGTGGGACGTGACAGCCAGCGACATCGCCTGGGCTTCTGCCGCTGAACGCAAACAGGAGATTCTAAACCTTGTAAACATCAAGAAAATCGACCGTGCCCTCCCGGAGCTTATCGAAAGGGCGGAAGCCGGAATTGAAATCGAAGTAGAGCTTGCCGACGGCACCGATGCGGCGACAATCACTTATCCAAACATCGCAACATTCAACGCCGCCGCTCGTGGCGAGGCGACCGATGTGAACGAATAACCGCAACCCTATGGCTGACAATTATCTGGAAAAGAAATTTGAAGAATATGCCGCCGCAAAGGCGGGCAGACGCGCTCCCCACCGCCTGTCGCCAGCCGGAAACCGTCAGGGGGTCGTGGAGTTTAAATTTCCTCGCCGCCGTGTAGTGGTGGCGGTTCCCGATGCCGACGCTGTGATTGAGGCTTTCTGCAATGCCGGATGCCAGGTGGCTTTCTGCGGCACAGACATTGACGGCGGTCAGGCATACGCCGAGGCTGTAGGCGCGCAGTTCAACCCGGTCAATGAGTTCTGCGCCGAGACGCTGTGCCGAGCAATGAGCCGGGTGATGAAGGCTTGGCGCGACATTGAGATTGTAATCTGCACCGCCGACATGGCGCCGGCAATCACCAGTCATTGGCGCACGCTGCGCTCAGCTCTTCCCATGGAGCCCGACTACGGCAGGGTTGTGGTCATCGGTTCGGAGACTGCGGAGATTCCGGCAATCCCCAACGCTACGGTCAACGACATCGTGTGCCGCGACATCGACAAAGCCGTCGCCAGCGCATGCCTGTTTTTCGCGTTGCCGGAATGCGGTGCGGTGTCGGGACAAACCATCTCTACGCTCTAAAAATCCAACTCCAGCTGCACTGCGACGGGACGATGGAAACCTGCCGTCGATTTCGACACCGACAAGCCGAGCAGACGCACTGCCATGTGTTCAACGTCAATGTCGGCAAACAGCGACTTTGCCACCGGAAGGATGCGGGTTTTCGACGTCAGCGGCTGCGCCACGGTGCGGCTGCGCGTAATCTGTGTGAAATCGGAGAATTTCACTTTAAGCGTCAACACATTGCCCTCAAACTTGCCTTTGCGCAACCGTTCCACCAACTCAAGCACCAACTGATACAGATGCACCGACAGCAGCGAACGGCGGGTGAGATCTTCCTCAAGCGTGCGCTCGCAACCTACCGACTTGCGCTCGCGGTCGACCACCACCGGACGGTCATCGATGCCGCGCGCAAAGTCGTAGTACACGGACCCCATCTTCCCGAACGCGCTTATCAGCCCGCCCTTGGAGTATGACCGCAACACGGCTCCGTTATAGATTCCCATCGAATGCATTTTCTTTGCCGTGACAGCGCCGACTCCCCAAAATGCCTCGACGGGCAGACGGGCAATAAAATCAAGTGCCTGCGAGGGATGAATCACGCAAAGTCCGTCGGGCTTGCGGTAGTCGGAGGCTATCTTCGCCAGAAATTTGTTGTACGACACTCCTGCCGACGCTGTCAGATTGAGTTCTTCTCGGATGCGGCGCTTTATGTCTTTGGCTATGTCGACAGCCAGCTCAACGCCCTGCTTGTTTTCTGTCACATCAAGAAATGCCTCGTCGATCGACAATGGCTCTATGACGTCTGTATAATCATGGAAAATCGAATGGATATGCTCGGAAATCTCTTTATACACACTCATCCTTACCGGTGTGAATATCAACTGCGGACAGCGGCGAAGAGCAACGACCGACGACATCGCGCTGTGGACTCCATAACGACGGGCTTCGTAGCTGGCAGTCGAAACCACTCCGCGACGCCCTTCGTTGCCTACGGCAATGGGCTTGCCGCGCAACTCCGGATTGTCGCGCTGCTCGACTGCCGCAAAAAATGCGTCCATGTCGATATGTATTATTTTCCGCAATTTCTGATTTTCCACACCGCAAAATTACATAAAAAAAGAAAGCGACCGTCACCACGACGCCGCTTCCAAACCACTTTTTCCTTATTACTTTATCAAACAAGTTTACTTGAAACTTGTGATGCCGTGGACTTAACCACTTATTACATTTTCAACCTTTACTTAATCAATTCCCAAACTAAAAAACAAACCTAACAAAAAACTCTTCTAATACACTAAAAATCTTTTTTACACTGCAAAGATAAACACATTATTTGATTCACGCATCATTTTCTGCCTAAAAAATATGTTTTATAACATCTTTTTAGGGATTTAACAATACTTTTCACATTTTCACCCCAAATTGTCACAAAACCCGAACAAAATTGCGATTATTTACCCAAATCTATGTTTTGAAACGGGATTTGGGTAAATAATCGCAACAAAACCACAATGATTCGGCCATGCGTCAAATGTTAAAATCGAAGGAATTCTAAAAAATATTATGCCGTGTTGGATTTTGTTTTAATAAAAAGTTGTACATTTGCAGCAACTCTCAGCTGGTGCGTCGATTGGGACAGACCGACATCGCGCACCGACAGCCCTCGCCGGGCTTGACGCCACAGCGGGCAAGCGCCCCGACGGCATCAGGCGGGATCTGGGTGGGAACGGGAGTGAAGACATATTTAAAGCGTTTACCAACGCTCTGTTTGAGACCCACAGGAATCTTGCAAACTCCATAGTCAAAGTCTTGAACATAGCCAACGTAGATGCTCCGGGTGTGGTTATATCACCCCGTAGAGACCTTGTAGGCATCGGTTGTCCCTTCACGGAGGCGATTGAGATGTTTATATGGGTCTCTTTACGGTAAGCGTATTTTCATATCGGCGTGGGCTCTGACGTTGTCTGTTCTACTTTGATGGGCATGCAAGAGCCTCTGTGGGTGGGATTGACAACAGAACAGTTTCCACGCTTTTTTTATGCACATTTTAAGGATTAAAAATTAAATGTCATAAAAAAAATGAATTTAAAACGATTTCGCTTACTTGCTTTCATCGCACTGATGCTCTGGGCGCTTTCCTCCAATGCGCAAATCAGCGTCGCGAGCTTCCAACTGCTTGAAAACGACATGACGGCCAACACTGCCGGCACCATGAAGGAGGACCAGAACGGCAGCACTTGCGCCTTGATCAAAGTTGTAACGTCAGAAACTGGTTTCAACTTCGACGTAGGGATGCTCGGTGTGACAGCCACGGAGCAGCACACGGGTGAAATCTGGGTGTACGTGCCTGAAAAGGTGCGCTTCATCACCATCGCCCACCAGCAGCTCGGCACGCTACGGCAGTATGCATTGCCACAGCAGGTGGCGAGCGGACGCACCTATGAGATGCGGCTCACCACGGGCAAGGTGCGCACCATCGTGGAGGATGCGCAGACCGACCAGTTTGTCGTGTTTCACGTCCTGCCGGCCGACGCCATCCTGGAATTTGATGGAGAACCGCTCGCGCTTGACACCGACGGCTCGGCATCGTGCTTCAAGCCTTTCGGCAAATACAACTACCGCATTGAGCGCGCGGACTACCACACGGAGGTAGGCATGGTCAGCATCGGCGCGGAGAAGGCGACTGTCGACGTGACGCTGAAGCCTAAGTTCGGATGGCTGACGGTGGACAGCGAAGTGGACGGAGGCGATGCCGACGTGTATGTGGACGGCCGGAATTACGGCAATCTGCCGTTGAAGGCGTTGCAGCTGGGCAGCGGCAACCACACGTTGAAAATCATCAAGCCGCTCTACAAGACTTATCAGCAGTCGGTGAAAATCACAGACAACGACACGCTGCATGTCAACGCCGCGCTGAAGAGCAACTACCGCAACTATACCATCTCGGGCGACGACGATGCCGACATCTATGTCAACCAAGAGTACAAAGGCCACGGCACGTGGACCGGCCCGCTCGTCTCTGGCTCCTACCGCATCGAGTTGCGCCGTGAGAGCCACCGCACATCAACGCGCTCGGTGACAGTCAAGGCCAACGACGCCAACATGGACGGCACCATCACGCTGCCCGCGCCCACACCGATCTACGGCACGCTGAAAATCACATCGTCGCCGATTGATGCCGTAGTGGCTATCGACGGCAAGGAGGTGGGCAAGACGCCTCTGCTGGTGAAGGAGGTGCTCATAGGCAAGCGCAGCATCACGCTGAGCAAGCCTGGCTACCGCACGGAGACGGTGAGCGCGACGGTGGAGGAGCGCCGCTCCTCTGATGTCAACGTGACGATGAGCAACATGGTCAGCGTGCGCTTCAAGTCAAACGTACCGTCGGTCACGCTGAGTATCGACGGCAAGTACATCGGCTTGATGCCCTGCAGCGTCGACCTGTCATGCACCGACCATGAGGTGAGCATGAGCGCCGACAACTTCCTGACACGCACGGAGACGGTCAACATCTCGGAGTCGGCGAGCGAAATCAATTGGGAGCTTACGCCTAACCGCATCGCTGTAACCCTCACGAGCAACCAGAATGAAGCTGTCTACTATGTTGACGACAAGAAAGTGGGCGAAGGCCGTCAAGTACCGGTAGAAATCAGCTACGGCGAACACGTCATCAAGGCTGTTTACTACGACAAGACAAAAGTGGAAACCGTCAACATCACAGAAGACGCCTATTACACTGTCAACTTTTCGTTCCACAACAAAAGTTTTTATGACAACCACGTCAAAAGCACAGCCTTCTATGTTGGAGTTTTATATCAACCATTTAATTTAATGGGTGTAGGAGCAATGGCTGGCTGCTATGTAAAGAAATTCAACTTCGAATGTAGCTTTATTGCACCCTACCATATAACAGAAATAACTAATTATGGCACGATTGATGATTGCGTTTGGCGTGTTGATTGCAAAATTGGATATGGGATACCATGTGGAAGGATGTTGCGTGTCACTCCACGAATTGGCGTAACTACATGTACAACTACAAATATCGATTATGGTTCTCCTCTTTGTTCCCTCACGCCTTCTGTCCAATTATCATATGTCTACAAGAAACTATGCATCAGCATAGCTCCAGAATACTATATTTCGCTGACCTCTCCTAATGATATCCCTGATATTCTTGAAGACGGAACAAAAGGCTTCAACCTGCAACTCGGCTTATCAGTAATCTTTTAAACCACACAAAGCAATGAACAAACTAAGCAAAATAACATTATCCCTTTTGACAGTTGCGGCTCTCGCCGCCTGCTCTGAGACTATCGACCTCCGCGAATTCACCGAGGTGAATATTCCACGGAAGGTATACGTAGACCCCGATGGCGGCACAACATATTTCGACATTGCCAGTTATAGTGACTGGGATTTCTCGACGGGATCGCTTTTCACAGTCTATCCTTCAAACGGAAGGGGCGGCGAAGCAATGAAAGTTCACATCAGCGCACCCGAAAATAAATATATAGACGCTTATTGGTATGCGGATTGTAATACCACAAGATTCGAACAGCACAATGCATATCACGTAAACTTCACCAATGCCGGTGGCACCAAAGCATTCGTAGTCCAAAATACTTCCAGTTGGCAAATCACCAACATTCCCTCGTGGCTGACTGTCAGCCCGACCAGTGGCACTTCAAACCACAATGTGACTATCACGGCTAAACAGAACTCGACGGGAAGTGCCCGCTATTGCACATTAAGTTTCAACGGAGAGGCTTTTTATGTATACCAGGGTTCTGACAAAATTGATATTATAGAGTCAAGCACTGGCAATAGTTATTGCTTCTTATTCCAAAATGGAAAGGTAGGCCAAAGCAAAGAACTGACCATCACCTCGTCAGCCGACTGGACGATAGCGTCATCTGCTTCCGACTCATGGCTCAGCCTGTCAACGACGTCAGGCAGGGCTGGAAAAACGAAATTGACTCTTTCTCTAACGGATACCTATTATTTCGTCGGGGAGCCCCATAACACCTACATATATTTCAAGATAGGAGGCGCAGTAATGAAAAAAATTGAAATCATAGCCAGCTAATCCATGTCACTCAAATCAACTTACATCTTCATTCTTCTAACTATTCTCGCCGCCCTGTCCTGCCACGGGCAGAGCTGGGACGAGATAAAACAGAGCCAACAGTACCTCTACGGCGAAGGATGGGGCTCAAGCGACGCCGAGGCCGACAAGAATGCTCTCGCCGACTTGATCAGCAAAATATCGGTGCACAGGGTTCATTCACTATGACAGAGGACGAGATGAGCCACGGCAATGACGTGGACGGCACTACCTACGCGCGCTCGAAGGTGCAGACCTACTCGCAGGCCACGCTCACCAACGCCGAGAAGATGGTGCTCGACTATGAGCCTGACGCACACGTGGGCCGCTACATCCTGCGCTCCGAGCTGTCGCGCATATTCGAGTCGCGCAAGAAGCGTATCCATGAGATGCTGCAACTGGCTCAGGAAGCCGAGAAGCAGACAAAAATCGACGATGCGCTGCGCTACTACTATTGGTCGTACGCCCTGCTGAAGACGCTGCAACGCCCCGACGAGGCTACCGATGCCGCCGGCCATGTGCTAAGCTCGTGGATTCCGGCACAGATGGATGCCATCTTCAGCGCCATCAAGGTGACACCGATGAGCAAGACGGCAGACAACGTGATGGAGGTGGCGGTGACCTACAAAGGTCAACCGGTGGCAAGCTACGACTATACCTACTTCGACGGGCAGAACTGGAGCAACATCTACAGCGCAAAGGACGGTCGTGGAGTAATCGAGCTGAATCCGGGCGCGGTGACCGACAATCTGCGTGTGAAAAGCGAATATGAATACCGCAGCGAGGCACACATCGACAACGAGATTGACGCGGTACTCGCCACCGTGAAAGGCCATGCCTTCAGGAAGTCGTACCTCGCGGTCTGCGGCCGCACGCCGTCGAACAGTGAGAGCCGCATGGCTCTGGCTTCGATTGAGACGAAGCAGTCGGAACCGGTGGTCGAGCCTATGACCGACGATGCCGACTACCGCAAAATTATAGACAAGGTGCTGGCGGCAATCACAACGAAGAACTATGCCTCGGCTGAACAATTCTTCACGCCACAGGGTGCGACGATGTTCCGCAGCCTCATCGGCTACGGCAAGGCGCGCGTGCTCGACACGTCAGACCTGACGTTCTACCAAAGCACCAACGGTGTGGTGTGCCGCAACGCCAAGATGTCGTTCACGTTCAAAAACAACGTCCGCTCGTCGTTTGTCGAGGACGTAGTGTTCACGTTTAACGCAAAAAAGCGCATCGACTACATAGCATTCGGGCTTGGCAAACAGGCGGAGAGCGACATATTAGGCAACGACAACTGGGACCTCGCTACGCGCAAGGCGCTGATGAACTTCCTGGAGAACTACAAGACTGCGTTTGCGCTGAAACGCCTGGACTACCTGCAGAGCGTGTTTGACGACAATGCGGTGATAATCTCGGGATGCACAGTCAACCCCGGCGGCAACCGATTTGCCGACAGCAACGTGCGTTACGCCAAGAACCAATACGTGCGCTACACGCGAGAGAGCAAAAAGGAGTATCTGGCACGCATGGCGCGCAGCTTCGCAAGCAAGGAATTCATCAACATCCGCTTCTCCAACAATGTGGTGAAGAAATATGGCAAAGGAATGGAGTCGTACGCTATACAGATAAAGCAGGACTACTACTCGTCGAACTACGGAGACTCGGGCTATCTGTTTCTCTACGTGGACATGAACGACCCCGACAACCCCGTAATCAAGGTGCGTACATGGCAACCTAAACCAGACCCCAACTTCGGCCTCGTCGACGAAGGTTACATTTTTTAAAACTAAATCACCTAATCAATAAAAATAATAAAATGTTATGAAAAAACTAATCGCATTGTGCCTCGTGCTGCTGCTCGCCGCTCCGGCATTTACAGTCTATGCCGAGTCAAGTCTCCAGAAGGAACTTAACAAGGAACTCGTGAAGCAACTGAAGAAAAACTACAAGAAAAGGAAGAAAGAGCTTGAAAAGGACAAATGGAAGATTCAAGGGTCGACAAAGACTCTTGAGGTAGCCCTTCTGGAGCATTACACGAAGCTATACAATGAAGACGACGTGGCTGAGGAGATTGTGGGCACAGCCGACAACTTCAAGTCGACCAACATAGGCCGCCGTCAGGCTGTGACCAACGCGCAGATGTCGTATGCACAGCGTGCCGGAGCGATGGTAAAAGCTCGCATCGTGGAGGACATGGGTGCCAACGCCGATGATGTCAACGCCGAGTTTGAGCATTTCTACGCAGCATATGAAGCCAACGTGCAGAAGGAAATCGGTATGGAGCTGCAGGAAAGTTTCACGCTGATGCGTCCTCACGCAGGAGGCAAAAGCACCTACGACATGCAGATATTCTTCATCGTCAGTGAAAACGCCGCGACCCGCGCCCGCGTACGCGCCTACGAGAACGCGCTGAAAGAATCGGAGGCCGCACAGCGCTACGCCGACCGCGTGTCGCAGTTCATCCAGGAAGCTGTCAC
>ULYO01010126.1_pt1 | contig 18791 bp, 16 predicted proteins | sample 1962281 | NCBI WGS metagenome assembly ULYO01 (sample SAMEA4835866, study PRJEB28245) | human gut metagenome | biome: gut microbiome; material: fecal sample | place: Denmark | collected 2008 | reverse complement strand
ACAACGACAGCCGATCGCGCTGGTACAAGCAAAAGGGAAGAAACATCTGACAAAGGCAGAGATCGCAGAAAGAGAACAGACGGAAGTGAAAGCACCGTCGGACAGAGTGACGCCGCCGTCATACCTGACAGCTACGCAGAAAAAGGCATTCAGAAAAACGGTGAAAGAACTGCGGGCGATCGACCTGATTTCAAACTTGGACGTGGAAGCACTGGCGCGGTTAGTGATCGCGCAGGAGAAATACAGAGAAGTGACAGAAACGATCGCAAAGCAGCCACTGATGGTAACTGTGGCATACGACACAGGGAAAAAAGATGCAGAAGGCTATCCGATCATGGCAGAACATGAGGTTGTGAACAGTCAGGTGGAACGTCTGGCGATCATTCAGGACAGGTATTTCAAACAGTGCCGACAGGGTGCAGCAGATTTTGGACTGACAGTATCGTCAAGATGCCGCCTGATTATTCCAAAAGCACCGGAAGCACCGAAGACAAACAAATTTAAAGACAAGTTTGCGTGATGATGCGATGCAGGACAGAACGACACAGTACGCTGCGGATGTCCTTGCGGGAAAAATAATTGCCGGGGATCTGGTAAAACTTGCCTGCAAGCGTCATCTGGACGACATCGAAAAGTCAAAGGCTGCGCCATATAAATACTATTTTGATGTGGAGCAGGCGGAAAGAATCATTGAATTCGCTGAAACATTGACCATCGCAGAAGGCGAAGAGGAAGAACAGGTCGAATGTTACGCATTCCAGTGTTTTATTCTCGGAAATCTGAACGGATGGCGGACAAAAACAGGCGGACACAGAAGATTCCGAACATCATATGTGCAACTTGGAAGACAGAACGGTAAATCTTTTCTGAATGGAATTCTGGCTGCATATTACGGAAATTTTGAGAAGTACAAATACGGTCAGATATACTGCACAGCAACGAAAAAAGATCAGTCGCTGATCGTATTCAATGAAATTGTGAAGTTTATCCGGTCGGATCATGATCTGGATGAGTGTTTCAACGTACACGAACACAACAGCACAATAGATTGTTTACTGACACATAGCAAAATAAAGGCGCTTTCAGGAGATACGAAGTCAATCGACGGATTCCGCCCGTATCTTGGAATTGTCGATGAATACCATGCACACAAAAACGACCAGATGTACAAACTTCTGGAAGGCGGAATCAAGAAGATGAAATCTGCGCTGATCAGTGTGATCACGACAGCAGGGTTCGATCTGAAGTCACCATGTTATGCATTGTATGAATATTGCGTGAAGGTGCTGAAAGGCATTGCACACAATGATTCACAGTTCATATACATCGCACAAATGGATGAAACAGACGACATGTGGACGCCGAAGAACTGGATCAAGGCGAATCCGATCCTGCAATATGATCTGGAAGCACTTGAAAACATGATTCCGATTGCTGAAACAGCGAAAGAAATGGGCGGATCCAGTTTGCGCGATTTCATTGTGAAACAGCTGAACATGTGGATTCAATGGACGAATGATGTCTATCTGAAAGACATGGAATTGTGGCAAAATGGCGCGACAAAGAAGACACTAGAGGATTTTCGGGGACAGAAGTGCTATGTGGGGCTGGATCTTTCTGCTGGTGGAGATTTGACATCACTGGCGATCGTATTTCCGTTCTTGAAAGATGATGTCAGAAAATATTTTGTTCATGCACACAGTTTCATACCGAAAAGAAGGGTTGAAGAACATATCAAAACAGACCGGACGGAATATGACTTATGGATCCGCGACGGACTTGTGACGGTAACAGAAACGATGGGCGGGGTAAAAACTGACTATCGGTATATTTTAACCTACTTGGAAAAAATCATCACCGATTATGAACTGGATGTGCAATTTATTCTTTACGATCCGCATAATGCGTCAGCTTTCTTGACGGATCTGGAAGCGTTGGGATTCGACAGCGTGGCTGTAACACAGTCAGCAAAAGCACTGAATGATGCAACGGTTGACTTCAGACTTGAAATTGAATCAGGAAATGTGGAACACGATGGAAACGCGATGATCAAATGGTCGATCGCGAATGCAAAGACAACTTCCAACAGTTTCGGAGAAATCAAGATCGACAAAGAGTATCAGACAGAACGAATCGACGTGATAGATGCGATCATTGACGCATGGACAGCTGCAATGAAAGGCGAAGTGAAACAGAATACAGCAGAATCGGTCGAAGAATGGCTGAAACTATATGAAGCAAGTAAGAAAAAACAGGCGAGGGGGTGATGCGGGTTGAATGTATGGCAGAAGTTCAAAGGATGGATTGCAAAAAAAATGAACTTCACCGTGGAAACATCACCAGCGATGAAGGAAGAATCATTTCTTGAATGGCTTGGTGTGAAAAGAAAAAACAAGGATGTGATGGCGGAAGTAACGTACTTCACATGTTTGAAAATGATGTCTGAAACGCTGGCAAAAATACCGTGGAAATATTATCAAAAAACTGAAAAAGGGATCATTGAACCAGAACTGTCGGATGTTGCGAAACTGCTGAAAAACAGACCGAATCCGTTTATGACGCCCACAGCTTTCTGGAATGCCGTGGAAATGAACCGAAATCACTTCGGAAATGCGTATGTATATGTCAGGTCGAAGTTCAAAAGAAAAAAATACGGCGGAGAATACAAAGTCATGGACTTGTGGATTATGCCGTCGAACTGCGTGCAGATTGTAGTGGATGATGAAGGATACTTCGGAGGAAGAGGAAAGATCTGGTATGTCTACAACGATAAATACAGCGGGCAGCAATATGTGTTCGGGACAGATGAAGTTCTGCATTTCAAGACATCACACAGCTTGGATGGTATTACGGGGCTTCCTGTGCAGGCGATATTGAAGACGACTGTGGAGGGCGCAGCGGCATCACAGGACTATCTGAACAGCTTATATGAAAGCGGACTGACTGGGAAAGCAACACTGGAATACACAGGAGATCTGAACAAAGATTTAAAAGAAAAACTGGTGCAGGCATTTGAAGAATTCGGATCAGGCGCAAAAAATGCAGGAAAAATCATTCCGGTTCCGCTTGGGATGAAGCTGACGCCACTGGATATTAAACTTTCGGACAGTCAGTTCATCGAACTAAAGAAATATTCAGCACTTCAGATCGCAGCTGCATTCGGAATCAAGCCGAATCAGATCAATGATTACACAAAATCTTCGTACAGCAACAGCGAAATGCAGCAGTTGTCATTCCTAACAGACACGATGCTTTTTGTATTAAAGCAGTACGAAGAAGAGGTCAATTATAAGTTATTGACAGATGAAGAAGCCTTCAGCGAAGGAAAATATTACAAACTGAATGAAAAAGTTCTGCTAAGAACTGACAGCAAGACACAGATGGAGATTTTCGCAACAGGTGTCCAGAATGGAATTCAAAAAGTGAATGAATGCCGACGAAAACTGGATCTGATGGATGCAGAAGGCGGTGATCAGCTGATCGTGAATGGAAATTATATTCCGATCACAGAAGTTGGAAAGCAGTACGAAAAAGCGGGAAATGCACAGCAGCAAAGCGTGCTTCCTATACAGCCGGAAACGGATCAGAAAACGCAGAAGGATCCGGAAGAAGGAGATCAGGCAGACACGACCGGAACAGAACCTGATGAAAAAGAATCGCAGGAAGGAGGGGAAAACGATGAAGAATAAATTCAATTTTTCACGGAGAAATCCAAAAACAAAGAAGATTGAAAATACTGGATTTATGGAATTCAGAAATGTATCGAATAATGCAGCAGACCTGTATATATACGGTGACATTGTTTCTTCAACATGGGAAGCATGGTGCGATGAAGATACATGCCCGCAGGATATATCGGATTTTATGAATCAGATTGAACCGGGGGCTGAACTGACGGTGTACATCAACAGTGGCGGTGGTGACGTATTTGCCGGGATAGCGATTCACAGCATTCTATCACGGCATACCGGACATAAAACAGGCATCGTGGACGGAATGGCTGCGTCGATCGCATCCGTGATCCTGATGGCTTGTGATTCGATTGTAATGTCATCAGGAGCGCAGATCATGATTCACAAACCGCTGTCATGGGCATATGGAAATGCGGATGATTTTCAGCGGCTGATCAGTGAACTGGATAAATGTCAGAAAAGCATCACGGACATATATATGGGACGAGTGAAAGAAGGCGTGACAGAAGAACAAGTCACAGATCTGATCAATGCCGAAACATGGATGACGGCAGAGGAAGCAAAGGAAATCTTCGATGTGCAGATCGAAGAACGTCCAGCGGTCGCCGCCTGTGTTGGCTGGATGATGGAGAATTTCAAAAAAGCACCAGAAGGCATTAAAACACAAAGCGCAGATGATGTGACGGCGAAGATTACAGCCGAAGAAGAAGCAATCATCGAAGAAATGGAACTTTTCGGAATCTAAGGAGGAAAACAGAATGAGCAAAGAAGCAAGGGCATTGCTGAAGAAGATCAATGACAAGAAAAATGCGATCAGAGGTCTTCGGGGGCAGGGAAAAACACAGGAAATGAAGGATCAGATGGCGGAACTTCGTGAGATGCAGGAAGAATTCGACATGCTGATGGAAATGGAAGAAGACGATGACGATGGTATCAAGGATTCTTTACACAATGGGAAGGTGAAGGAAATTGAAGATGGTCAGAAGTCTAAAAAGTACAGCAAAGCGCAGGTGTGCAAAGCGTTTGTAAACAGGATCGTATGTGGTCTTCGTAAACGTGCTATGCCGGAAGAAGATCAGGAGATCATGGACAGCTTCAAAAACATGATGAAGGAAGGCGTAGACGAGGATGGAGGTTTTACGGTTCCGGAGGATGTAAGCACAGACATCATTGAACTGCGCCGTACAGAAAACGATCTGGAACAGTACGTCAATGTCGAAAAGGTAGCGACAATGAGTGGATCCCGTGTGATCGAAGTTGATGCAGACAGTACACCTTGGGGCGACGTGGATGAAGGTGGAGAATTCGGAGAGGAAGAAACACCGAACCTGAAACAGATCAAGTATGCAATCAAGAAAAAGGGCGGAATTCTGAAGACAACACGCGAACTGCTTCAGGACACTGCTACGAATATCCTTGCATATCTGAATAAGTGGATCGCAAAGAAGTCAAGAGCGACAAGAAATGCTGCAATTCTGAATGTGATTAACACAATCACAAAAGGAAAAGAAGTTGCGGTTGCGACTTTTGATGATTTCAAAGATGTATTCAACGTGAAGCTGGATCCGGCGATTGCAGTAAGTTCTATTGTATTGACGAATCAGGATGGCTTTAACTACATGGACAAGCTGAAGGATAAGGATGGCAAGTACATCATGCAGCCGGATCCGACAGATGCAACAAAGACACTTCTTTTTGGCAAGTATCCGGTAAAGGTTGTGAGCAATAAGACACTGAAAAGCACAAATGTATTAAAAGGCGGAACAGGATCTGACAAAAACGATGTGACTGGTTACAAATATCCGGTATACATGGGAGATCTGAAGGAAGCTGTTACCTTGTTTGACCGTGAGAAAATGACGATCGAACTTTCTACTGAAGCGGGAGATCTGTGGGCGAAGGATCTGACGGGAATCAAGGTTCGTGACAGATTTGACGTTCGGTCTGTCGATGAAACTGCGGTTGTTAAAGGAGAAATCAGCGTTGCTGTGGCTGGCTAACAAAAAAAGGGGCGTGATGATATGAGCCTAAAGGAATTGAAGCAGTATCTGCGCGTCGATTATACAGACGATGACAGCATGATCGAACTAATGCATGATGCTGTCATCGATGAAATGAAGGAACTGATTCCGTCATTCGATCCGGAAAAGCCAACAAATAGGCAGAAAATACTGATCTGTTCGTATGTGAAGGAATTATACGATCACAGGGATCGAATGTACAACAACGGGAAAATCACATCTGATTCAACGGAACACATCAGGTACGCGATTCAGTCAATGATGCTGAAAGAAACGTTGAGGGGATAGCATGGCAACAGCAAGGATCAAATTTTACAAGCGAAACAAAAGTCTGGAAAACGGACGACAGCAGGAAAAAGAACCGACGCTGTTTTATGAAGCATGGTGTGAGATCAGAAACCTTTACGGGCAGGAATTGTACGAAGCACTGGATGTCAGGCTGGAAAACGCAATCGTGTTTGAAGTGAGATATTGCAGACGTATAAAAGAGATTAAAGTACATGCAAAAGATTTCTTGATCGAATTTGAAGGCGACAGATATGACATTTATGCAACAGATTTCAAACAAAATGACAGGCAGTATGTGCAACTGAAAGCCAACAGACACGACTGACAGGAGGAAATAGAGATGGAAATATCGTTCCGATTTGAAGGATTTGAGGAAGTGCAGCGTGGTGTGGAAGCCATGTCGTCAAGTGCTGAAATCGGAGCGATCAATAAAAAAATATTTCAGAGATCCGCCGATATTACAGAACCGAAGATGAAGGCACACATGGCAAGATCTGCTGACAATTCGAAGTCAGGACGGAATGGATACAGACCGCCGGGACATGCGCGGGACAACATTCCTAAGAAGGTAACGACCAAAAAAGGCGAAGTCGGATGGGAATTGAATGGCGACGCGCAAAACTGGTTTTACATGAAGTTTGTGGAGTGGGGGACATCGAAAATGCCGCCGCGGGACTTCCTGAATAATACGAAATCGGAGTGTGAAAGTGAATATCACATGATAGCTGATCAAGAGTACCAGAAAGCATTAAACGAAAAACTGGGAGGATAAAACAGTGGATGTTATTGGATTGGCAGCGGAAGCATTGAAGCCGATTTCGGATGAAGGAACAATCGTACAGCAAGGATGGTATGACGAAAGCCTGAAACGGCTTCATGTGACACTGTGGAAGCTACAAGACACAGAAGATGCACATTCAGATGATGAATGTGAAATTGAAGCAGCAAGCATACAAGTGAATATCTGGTCGCGGAGCGATCAGCAGACGCTTGTGAAAAGAATAAAAAAACTGATGAAGGAAAACGGATTTCTATTTCAGGAAGGAAATGATCAGAGTGAAACAGATACGGGGATCTTTATCAATGCGATGCGATTTTTAATTTTGAAAGAAGCAGAGGAAACGGAGGAATAAACATGACAGGAGAAAAAGAAAAGATCGTGCGAAGCAGGACTGTATCGTTCAGAGATATTCATATCGCAAAAGTTACAACGAATACAGAAACAGAATACACGGCAGAAACACCGTCAAAGCTGGCACGCGCGATCACGGGAAAGATCAGCGATGAATTTGAAACTGAAAAAATTTACAGTGATGATTCGGTTGAAGATGTAAACATGTCATATAAAGGGACAAGCGTGGAACTGGAAGTGAACAGTTTGGCACCGCAGGATAAGTCGCAGGTGTTCGGGCATCTGTATGAAAAAGGCTTCCTGATTAAGACGAAGGATGACAAAGCACCGGAACTTGCGCTTGGATGGCGTGCGAAGAAGCTGAATGGCAAGTATGAATTCAAATGGCTGTACTGTGGAAGATTCGGTCAGGGATTTGAAGATAATTACGAAACAGAAGGGGAAACAAAAACAACGCAGACAGCAACATTGAAGGGCGATTTTTATGCCCGTCAGATGGATGGAAGATATGAATGCAGCGTTGATGAAAGCAATCTTCTTGCGGAACATACAGAAGCAGCGGCAGCGATCAAAGACTGGTTTTCAAAAGTTCAGGAAAAACCGGATGCAGCATAAAACAGGAGGAAAAAGAAATGGCAGCAGCTAAAACAAAGAAAAGATCAATTATCATCGGCAACAAAGAATATACGATGCCGCAGAAGATGTCCACGATGGCATATTTGCGCTATCTGGAAGTGCGCGACAGCATTATGGACACAGAAGCGAAACAGGCGTTGTACACAAGACAGCAGTTCATGGATATGATGGACGTTATTGTTGAAATGTACGGAAACCAGTTCACAACAGATGACATGCTGGATGCTGAAACCGGAATGACACCGGATTCGATCGTGATGGAATTTGCATTGATGGATGTATCAGTGGGTGAAAAGGTTGATAAAAGAACGGAAGACTTCGCGAAAAATTTTACAAATGGCAAGTGATGCCGGAACTGATCTTGTCGTGTGGACACAAAGAATATGTCTGCACGACGATTTCAGTGGAAATGTATCGCAGATATACGGAAATCATGGAACGGAATGACAGTGATTCGATCAGTGATGCTTTTGAAGCGAATACGAAGATCTTAATGACAGTATTCGGAGCAAGACAGCGGGAGGTGGAAGAAGCCGATCCGGAAGATGTATTGTCAGCTGTGAAAGAAATCCATTTCATGATGCAGGATGTGATCACGAAGAAATTTCTGGATCTTAATCCAGAACATCCTGAAAAGATACAGAAAGAAAAATCTGCTTTCGACGAATATGACGAAGAAAATGGATATAACGATGAAGATCCGGGTGAAAACCTGTGGAAGATATGCAGGGAAAATGTGGATCGGATAGTGAAGATCTGTATCAATCTTATGAAAAACTCATATCAGCAGTGCATAGAAGCGGACATCATGAGCCTTTTAGATCATGCGGCATTCGAGATTAGGACGGTCGATGAGAAGTAAAGAAAGGAATGCGAAACATGGCTAAGACCTTAATTGAGATTAGGGCAGAAACGTCGCAGTATCAGCAGGCGATGCGTCAGGCAGCAGCAGAGATGAAAAACCTGACAGCACAGCATTCGCTGGCTGCGGCACAAGCAAAGTTAAGCGGATCCGCGCAGGACGCCCTGCGTGCAAGAGTGACCGAACTGACATCGAAGATAGATGTTCAAAAGGGGATCGTGCAACAGAATGGACAACAGTATGACAACTTAAAACAGAAGTTGGAACTGCAAAAAACAGCGCACGATCAGCTGAAGACAAAGGTTGAAGCGGCAAAAAAAGCATATGAAGATAGTGCGAAAGCGACAGGCGAAGACAGCGAAGAAACACAGAAGCTGAAGGCAGAATATGAAAAGTTGTCTTCGCAGTTGTCCACCAGTGAAAGCCAGATCACAAAAACAGAAACAGCGATCACGAAGCAGGAAGCGGCAGTGAATCAGTCGAAAGCTGCACTGACTGAAATGGAAGCGGAATTGAAAAATGTGAACGCAGAACTTGCGCGTGCGCCGTTTGATGAATATGCAGCAAAAGCAGAAAAGGTTGGCGGCACATTAACGAGTGTGGGGCAGAAACTTCTTCCGTTATCGACCGGTATTGCAGGGCTTGGAGTTGCGGCTGTTAAGACGACAGCGGATTTTGACAGTGAAATGTCGAAAGTATCAGCAATTTCCGGAGCAACAGGAACGGATCTTGATAAACTGCGAGGAAAAGCCCGTGAAATGGGCGCAAAAACAAAGTTCAGCGCATCAGAAGCTGCACAGGGGATGCAGTACATGGCGATGGCTGGATGGAAGACGCAGGACATGATGGACGGCTTGGAGGGCATCATGAATCTTGCGGCAGCATCAGGAGAAGATCTTGCATCGACATCCGACATCGTAACAGATGCCCTGACCGCCTTCGGACTTTCGGCAAAAGATTCCAGTCATTTTTCTGATATTTTGGCGGCAGCATCATCGAATGCAAATACCAACGTGTCGATGATGGGTGAAACGTTTAAATACGCAGCCCCGGTTCTCGGATCGTTAGGATACACAGCAGAAGATGCTGCGCTTGCGATCGGATTGATGGCAAATGCAGGTATCAAGTCCAGCCAGGCGGGAACATCTTTGCGAGGAGCCATCACGAACCTTGCGAAGCCAACAGATACTGTCGCGGCTGCGATGGATAAGTATGGAATATCATTGACAGATAGTTCCGGTAAGATGCTTTCGCTGCGTGAACTGATGGAACAGCTGCGGCAGAAGCTGGGTGGACTGTCAGAAGCGGAACAGGCACAGGCAGCAGCGGCATTATTCGGAAAGGAAGCAATGTCCGGAATGCTGGCGATCATAAACGGATCAGATAAAGATTTTGAGAAGCTGGCAGGAGCGATCGACAACTGCGATGGATCATCTGAAAAGATGGCAAACACAATGAATGACAATCTTCAGGGACAGATCACGATCCTGATGTCACAGCTTCAGGAACTTGCTATCAGCTTCGGGGAAATTCTGATGCCAAAAATCCGTGATATTGTGACACATATTCAGAACTTTGTGGACAAACTGAATGCAATGGACGAAGGACAAAAAGAAACAATTCTTCGCATCGGAATGTTTGTGGCAGCACTTGCACCGATGCTGATGGGATTGGGGAAAGTGATCACGTTCAGCGCAAATGTATCACGCGCACTTGGAACGCTGTCAGCCGGACTTGTAAAAGCAGGCGGATTTTCAGGAGTATTCACGAAAGCACTGGGATTGATTACATCACCAGCGGCGATTGTAGTGGGAGTGATTGCAGCAATTACAGCAGTCATTATTCATTTATGGAATACGAATGAGGATTTCAGAAATACGATCACGGCGATCTGGCAGAAAATCAAAGATGCATTCACAACATTTGCAGCAGGAATCAGTGAAAGACTGTCAGCGTTAGGAATTACATTCAGCGACGTGACGTCAGCAATAAAAACAATCTGGGACGGATTCTGTAATTTGCTTGCACCAGTGTTGGAAGCTGCCTTCAGTACGATTGCAATCGCATTACAAACAGCTTTCAATGTCATTCTTGGAATATGGGATGTATTTTCTGCTGTATTCAGTGGCGACTGGTCTGGTGCGTGGGAAGCTATAAAAGGAATTTTTTCAAGCATCTGGGATGGTCTGAAAGAATATTTTTCAACAATAATCGGAGCAGTCAAAGGTGTAGCGGATGTTTTTCTTGGATGGTTTGGAACTAACTGGGAAACTGTCTGGAATGGAGTGAAAACCTTTTTTGAAGGAATCTGGAACGGAATTTCTTCGTTTTTTGAAGGAATCTGGAATGGGATTTCAACATTCTGCACAACGGTGTGGAATGGAATTGTTACAAACGTGACGGCGTTCTGCACGACCGTACACGATACGATCAGCACAATCTTTAATGCTGTGAAAGATGTCGTGTCTAATGTGTGGGAAACAATAAAGAATGTGGTTCAGGTTGCGATCATGTTCATAGTGGAAGTTGTCAAAGCAGCATTTGAATTGATAACCGTACCGTTCCGGTTTATCTGGGAAAATTGTCGAGATACGATCATAAGCGTATGGGAAACAATCAAAAGCGCGGTACAGACAGCAATCAATTTTGTGAAAGATAATATCATCACGCCAGTGATGAATGCGATCAGCGCAACGATCACGACGGTATGGAATGCGATTCAGACGACATTTACGACAGTGATAAATGCAATAAAGTCTGCGGTGCAGACGGCATGGAATTTCATGAAGGATAATGTGATCACACCAGTGATGAATGCGATCAGCACAACGATCTCGACGGTGTGGAACACCATTAAAACAACATTCACGACAGTGATAAATGCAATAAAGTCCGCGGTACAGACGGCATGGAATTTCATGAAAAACAGCGTGATCACGCCTGTAATGAATGGAATAAAAACAGTCATCACAACAGTGTGGAATGCGATCAAAACGGCGGTGCAGACTGTCGTAAATGCGATCAAAACGACGGTGCAGACTGTATTCAACGAAGTAAAGACAACAGTGACAACAATCTGGAATGCGATCAAAACAGGAACATCGACGGCATGGAATGCAGTGAAGACTGCGGTGACAACACCGATCAATGCCGCAAAGTCAGCAGTGACATCTGCGATTAACGGGATTAAGTCAACGATAAGTTCTGTATGGAATAGCGTGAAATCAGCAACGTCTTCGACATGGAATGCAATCAAGAGAGCGATCACAACACCGATCAATGCTGCAAAAACTGCGGTAGGAAATGCGATCAGTGCGATCCGATCAAAATTCAACTTCAGCTGGTCATTACCGCATTTGAGACTGCCTCATCCGTCTATCAGCGGATCATTCAGCTTGAATCCGCCATCAGTTCCACATTTCAGCATTAGCTGGTATAAGAACGGCGGTATTATGACGAAACCGACCGCATTCGGGGCGGCAGGCGACACATTGCTGGCAGGAGGAGAAGCGGGAGCAGAAGCAATCCTTCCATTGAAACAGTTTTATGATAGGCTGGGCGACATGCTGGATAAAAAGTTGGATGCAATTATGACAGGAACAACGGTATATGTCTATGTAACAATGGACGGCGAAGTCGTGGCAACGAAAGTATATTCAAAAGTGGAAGAAAAATTCACAGATGAAATAAAACGGAGGAGGTAAAGCATGATCATAAACGGGATTGACGTCAGAAGATACGGGGCGACATTACTGACGGCAGAAACAAAGCCCCCGAAGATGACGGCAAACTATGAAATGATGTCAAAAGCACTTCTTCCGACAGAGTACGACACAGATATTCCACTGGGTTCTATGACAATGACCATATACTTCAGGGGAAAGAACAGGGCGACACTGGAAAGAACAATGTCATCTTTTATGCAGAATTTCAGGTCATCCTGCATTGTGGAAGAAATCAGAGGATTCAAAGGAAAATACAAAGGTTTTCTGACTGGCGATGATTACGAAAAAACGCTTGAAAAGGAAAAAAGAATTCTGACATTAGAATTTGATGGATTCTTTTTTGACGATGAAGCAGAAGGGATATTTGATCAGGAACTGGAAGGAAAGCTGTACGCAGAGGGAAGCCGGGATACACCTTGCATTATTGAAGTGACAGCAAAAGCGGATCTGACAAACTATAAGATAACACTAAACGGGGAACCGTACACTATTGAAAGCCTGATGAATGGCGAAACGATTGTGATTAACGGGAAGACCGGAAAAATAACAAAGGAAGGGGATAACGCTTTCGGATCCGTGGATCTGTGGGCGTTCCCTAAACTGAAAACGGGAAGAAATGACCTTGCGTTTTCAACGAATGGCGCAAGGGTAACAGTTAGGTATTCCCCAATGTGGTTATAAAGGGGGATGATATATGCTTCAGATATATGATGATCAGCACAGGAGAATTGCAGGAATAGATGATCCGGATGATCTAAAAATTGAAAAAACATTATCATCCGGAGATAAGCAGATTTCATTCAGTTATCCGAAAACAGGATCAGAAATTGAAAATCTGCGGGCTGAATATTATATCAGGACAAAAGATGATGAATATGTTCTGAAGGAAATAAACACAGGAGAAAATAAAAACAGTTATGTAGCACAGCTGAATATAGAAGAACTGGAATCACAGGAATTTCTGTACGGATTTGAGAGTGTAACACAGACGGCGCGCGCCTGCTTGGAATTCGCTTTTGATGGAACAGGTTGGGCGGTTGGAATTTGTACAGTAACAAAGCGAAGAACAGTCAGCATTGATGAAACGTGCAATGCTTGGGATGTACTTCAGGAGGTTATGGACACATACAGATGCGAATGCAAGATCGACAACATCCAGAAGAGAATAGACCTATATGAAGCGATCGGAATGGATCGCGGAGCGTATTTCATAGAAGGATTAAACCTGCGGAAATTGACACTGAAATCAGATACATATGATTTCTATACAAGGATTTATCCAGTGGGAAAAGATGGGATCACACCGGAAATTATGCTGGGGATTCCGTATATTGACAATCATCAGTATTCAGATAAAGTGATTCCGCGCTATTGGAAAGATGAACGATACACCATCACTGAAAATCTGATCGAAGATGCGACTGCGAAGCTGGACACAGCATCGAAGCCGTATACAGCATATACTGCTGACGTTGCGGATCTAGCATCACAGAAAAAGGAATACAGCATTCTGGAATATGACATCGGTGATACAGTGCATCTGATTTCAAAAACGGAAGCTACAAAAGAAAAACAGCGGATCGTGAAGATGACGGAATATCCGCAACATCCGGATAAAAACACCTGTGAACTTTCTAATGCGACAAAGAGTTTTGCACAGCTTCAGGAAGAAACAGAAGAAAAAATGAAGTCCGATGCAGTGGATCAGGCACAGGCAAGGACAAGGAAAACGCTGAACGAAGGATACTGGACAATCGAACAGGCGCAGGCTGCAATTAAATCTTCAGAAAGCGGAATCATGACATCAGTTCAACAGGTTAGAACAGAACAAAGGGATCTGACCTATGCAGCAGAACAGGAAGCGAAAGACTATGCTTCGCAACTGAATGAAAAGACCATTGAAAGAATGACAAATGAATATTCAACAGCACTGAATCAGACTGCAAATTCATTTGATATGTCTATTAAGTCGGTCGAAGAAACTGTGACATCGCAGGGCGACGAACTGGAAGAATTCAGAAGAGAGAATGAAACATATTTCCATTACACGGATGATGGAATGGAGATCGGGAAAAAGCAAGATGGCGGAGTGTTGCCGTTTTCAACATTGCTATCTAACAAAAGACTGGAATTCAGACAGGAAGGCGTTCCGGTGGCATATGTGCAGTACAACAAGCTACACATTGAAAATGTCGAAGCGGTGCGAAGGTGGTCAGTCGGAGCAGCAGACGACGGCGGATACTTTGATTTCATATCCACACAGTACGGGATGGGCGTGAAATGGAGAGAAGCGGAGCAGGTGGAAGAAACGGCAACACAGAGCGTCAAAAGGCAAAAACGGAAGCAGGAATACAGACAGCTGATCGACGATGATGGAATATTCGAGGTAGTAAAAGTATGAGTACGACAAGAAGAGAAGTACCAGTCACAAGTATATATGCGAAGGCTGTCTTCACCGGGAATGTCAGCGGAGATGTAACAACAATCACATCAGTAACATTCACGCAAAATGAAGATGATTGGATGCTGGGCGTAAAAAAAGAAGATATGCCATCAGTCATGATCATTGATGGAAAACAATACAGATGGACAGTGAATTCCTACTTTACATTAAATACCATCGTAGCACAAGGAACATGGGTAAAAAAAGCAACACTGAACATTGGAACAAAGCTGACGATCAGAAAACCATTCTTCAAAATTGTATACGGTCAGAATCCGACACAAGAAGGAACAGAAATGACCTTTTCATTTTACGATCTGGGATCATTTGTACCATACGGATTTGATCCGGGGGCTTCGGAATTTGAAATTGATGGAAAGACGGCAGTTCCTATCAATATAGAAAATGCAGATGAAGATTCACTGTTTTCTGTGAAACTGTCATCTGATGCAACGTACAGATTCAAGTGGGCGATTGGATCAAAGTCGTATACGCTGGACAAAAAAACGTACGGAGCGACAAGGATCAATACAAGCTATACTATACCGAAAAGCTGGAATGAAGAGATAAAAAACAGTACAGTGGGTTCCTGTGCACTTTCAGTTCAGGTACTGTTTGGATCACAGGTATATCAATCAAGGGATACTGCGGTGAGGGCGACAGTCCCGGATGATTGTGTCCCGGTGATCAATTCCATATCCATCGCAGATACAAAAAGGCGTGTCCCTGCGGCGTGGGGGATGTTCGTGGAACATAACAGCAATATAGCCATTACAGCAGCGAATATCACAAAGTCATACGGTGCGGATATTGTATCAGTCAATATGGAACTGAATGACAGGACATATTATGGAACGCCTTCTGCATTGCCACAGTCATATATGTTGGAAGACTATGGGATCATGGACGTGACAGTGAAGATCCGTGATACAAGAGGACGGACGGCAGAAAAAACTGCAAAAGTGACAGTCGTGGAATATAATCCGCCGACGATTCAGGTGGATTCTATGAGGTGCGGACAGGATGGAACACTGGAAAATGAAGGCGTATATTTTTTAGCGACGACAGACAGCACATATTCAACCTGCAACGGAAAGAATAAAGCAACACTTCAGATGCAGTATAAACTTTCAAGCCAGGGCGCATATACGTCAGCAGTAAAAGAACTTCCGATCGGGGAAGCGACAACTGTTTGCGGCGGGGATCTGAATACAGAATTTTCATATGATGTTCGTTATGTGCTGAAAGATACATTCAATACAGTGACCGTCATTGACTTCGTATCAACAGCGGTATATGCAATGCATTTTTTGCATGGTGGGCGCGGTGTGGCTTTTGGATCAAAGGCAACCGTGGAAAACGCAGTGGATTTTACGTTTGATGCGATATTCAGGCATGGGGTGAAATTCATAAAATCAGATGGATCCGAAGTGACAATGCAGCAGATCCTGAACAAACTCGGATTATAGAAAGGAGGGAAGACAGTGGCACTTGGAAAAGTAATTCAGCGAATTGAAATTGAAATGTCGGGTGGGACAAAACAGTATATGGTGTCTGCAAAACAGGGAGATCGGGCAACAAGATATGTCGAAACCGTACTACTGAATCATGGGGAACCGTATACGATCCAGGCAGGATCCAGCGTCACAGCTTTCATCAGAAAACCAGATAGACACAGGGTATATACACCGTGTGAATTCACGGACAATGTTGTGATGGTGGAATTGGACAGTCAGGCACTGGCAGCAGCGGGAACGGCATTGTGTGAAGTGGAAGTGAAATCTTCAGATCTGATGCAGGTAGTAACATCGGTCACTTTTGAAATAGAGATTGAAGCAAAGGTGAAAGATGAAGATGCGATCGTTTCGGGCGATGAACTTTCTATCTTCGATAAGACAATGAAACAGTATGCTGATCAGGAAACGAAACGTGTGAACGCAGAAGAAGCCAGAGTGAAGGCAGAAACAGGTCGCGCGAAGGCAGAGGAAGCCAGAGCGCAGGCAGAAACAGATCGCGTGAAGGCAGAGGAAGCCAGAGTGCAGGCAGAAACAGGTCGTGTGAACGCGGAAAAAAGCAGAGTGTCAGCAGAAAGTGATCGCGTCACGGCAGAACAGGAAAGACAGAAGCAGGCGAATGAAGTTCTGGATAAGGCAAATGAAGCTGTAAAAATTGCGGGGCAGATTAATGAAGCGTCATATATGTTGGATAAAGATGAAAATATCAAATATGCATATGCAATTTATACAGAACGGGGGATCCCGCATCTGGCATTAACACCGATCAATGAGTAAACAGGAGGAAAAAAAGAATGGAAGGAATTGATTTATCATTTCCGTCTTATGCACAGCATGAGAGAATGGCGGCGGCACTGGAAGCGATCGCACTGAATGGCGGACAGAATTCGGCGGAAGCACTTGACGCTGCGTGCAGACAATTACTTGACGGAACAAATACAACACGGGTTTTCTGGTCATGGTATCCGCGTGCGCTGGCAGCAGGAGAAACAGACAAGTATAAATTGCTTTCACGGTTTGCAACAGCAGCAGCGCAGGCATGGAATGGAAAGACGTATACACTGCGAAGCTATGATCCGTCAGTATCAGGAATAACAAAAATGACACCGATGGATGATCTGGCAGATAAAGCGGCAGCACAGCTATGTACAGAAAATACTGAAGCGGTCGAGGACTGGGCGGATGAAGATCCGATGACATGGTATATCAGAGCAAACGCGCTGTCACTGGAAGACGGAACCATGAACATCACATATTTTGAAGGTGAAGACGGTTTTGACATCACTGGTGAAGATGCACCAGTATATACATTTGCGCTTGCATTATGGATTAAAGAATGGAATGACGGTGCATACGATTATATTTCATTCAGAACAACAAGGGGATCCGGCTATTATCCGGATGCGGGGGATGTGGATCCGAAAAATAAAAAGCGACCGATCACATGGCACGCAACATTCCCCGGTGGTCTGGACAGCAAAGGCGCGTTGACATCCGGCGCAGGGATCAAGGCATATAACTTCGCATCAGCAACGGCAGGGATCCAGAAGGCACGACAGAAAACAATTTATGAAGGACTGTGGAATGACTGTGATACAAGATGGATTCTTCGTATGTGGCAGTTAAGGCATTTTGATCTGGAAAACTCAAACATTGCCGAAGGATGCACAAATTACAACTATCAGTACATGGCGGCGTTGCCGGAAGAAAATGTGAAAAGGGTTCTTCTGTCTGCAAGTCAGGCAGCAGGATTCATTGTCGGATCCACGGTATCGGTTGGTGATATGGGCGCACAGTCGAATAAAGACAGATGGAATGCATGGATGCGTAACCTTGCGGATCTGGTGAAAGTATCTTCAATCGAAAAAGTAACAGTAAACGGAACGGAATACACAGCGATCAATCTTGACATCAGCGGAACGATCACAACGACAGCAACAACGTGTATTTCAACTATGCCGTGGCATTCGGGCGCAACAGAAGCATTGGCGGGACATAAAGACGGATGCACATTCAGCCTGACAGCAGGAAAGACACCGCTTCGTGTTGCTGGTGTAGAAGTTTTGGATGGATCATATACGATCGGGCTGGATCCACTGTATGACACGACTGCAAACGAAGCAGGAGGATTTGATTATACTGTGTATCAGTGCCGCGACAGTCAGAAACTGTCAGGATCAATCACAGCGGACTATGAAGATACAGGCATTGTATATTCCGGTATGCCGTCCGGATGGAACTATGTGAAAGCATTTATCAAGTCAAAGTTGGGCGTGCTGTTTCCGAAGCTGATCGGCGGATCTTCAACGACTTATTTTAAGTCGGCTTTCTACGGTACCTACTCCGCCGGGGTTCGCTGCCCGTGGCGTTTTGCGGGCTTGTACAATGGCGGGTATGCTGGTCTGGCTGCGGAGGATGGCCACAATGCGCCGGGTGGCTCGGGCTGGGGCAGTCGTCCGCGGCTTTGTGGCGCGGGTA
>ULYO01033544.1_pt1 | contig 19502 bp, 10 predicted proteins | sample 1962281 | NCBI WGS metagenome assembly ULYO01 (sample SAMEA4835866, study PRJEB28245) | human gut metagenome | biome: gut microbiome; material: fecal sample | place: Denmark | collected 2008 | reverse complement strand
CCGCCACTGGAGGCGGGAGACGGTTCGCTTGATGTTGTTCACGGCGTCGTCCTCCCTAATGCGGTGTCGGCGCCCAACCCGAAGGACGCAGCGATGCGTTCCGTGGTGCCGTCGGCTTCCATGTCCGCCAGCGTCTGGGCCAGCAGGTCCCGCAGGGCGGTGTCGCCGCCGGCGGCGAAGGCCACGCCCAGCTGGGCGTGCAGCAGCGGCTCATCCAGAAAGCGGTAGGATACGCCGGCCTTTTCCAGCGCACCGGCCAGCGCCTCGGCGTGGCTGGCGCAGGCATCCACATAGTATTTGCGCAGGGCGGTTGCCACCTGATCCATGTCCACCAGACAGTACAGGGCGCGGAGCTGGGGAATGCGGGCATCGGCGGGGTCGGAGAGGATGCTCTCGGCCTTGGAGCTGACCTGCACCGCCACGCGGCGGTCCGCCAGATCGGCCAGAGTGTAGATATCGCTGTCGGCGCGGACGGCCACCACCTGATCGCTGTACAGGTAGGGGCCGGCCCAGAGATAGGCGTTCTCCCGTCCGTTCATGGAGAAGCAGCCCCACAGGCAATCCACCTGGCCGCTTTCCAGAAGGAGATCCTTCTCGTCCCAGCTGATCTGCCGGAACACCGGCTCGTAGCCCATGCGGCGGCAGGCCTCCGTGGCCAGAGCCACATCCACGCCGGCGGCCTGACCGTTTTCGTCCAGATAGTTATAAGGGCGGTAATCGTCGCTGCCGATCACCAGCTCGGGGAGATCCCCGGACGGCTCCTCCTGAGCGCCGCAGGCGGCGGGCAGCAGGGCCAGCATCAGCACGGTCAGCGCGATGAGATATTTCCTGATGTTCACTGCTCCGGCGCCTCCTTGCTGTCGGGATCTGTGTCGGCATCGCCGCTGCGGCGGGACAGCAGGCGGGCGATGGCCAGCTCCAGTGCCTGTACGCTGACGGGCTTGGCGATGTGGCCGTCCATGCCGGCCTCCAGCGCCGCCTGACGGTCCTCCGCAAAGGCGTTGGCCGTCACGGCCAGAATGGGGATATGGGACAGCTGGGGGTCCGGCAGGGTGCGGATGCGCCGCGTGGCCTCGTAGCCGTCCATTCTGGGCATCTGCACGTCCATGAGGATCAGGTCATAGTGACCCGGGGCGGACCAGCGGACCTTTTCCACGGCTGCGTCGCCGTCGTCCGCTTCCTCCACCAGGAAACCGGCGCCGCTGAGGATCTCGCGGGAGATCTCGCGGTTCAGGGCGTTGTCCTCCACCAGCAGGACGCGGCGGCCCGCAGCGTGGAGCCGCTCCCCGCCCTCCGGCAGCTCCGGCGCCGCATCGGCGGCAGTGCCGGTGCGGAGGGTGTAGGTGCAGACGAACTCGGAGCCTTTTCCCGGCTCACTGCGGCAGGTGATGGCACCGCCCAGCTCCTCCACCAGACGCTTGGTGATGGCGAGGCCCAGACCGGACCCCTCAATGCCGGAGACGACGCTGTTGTTCTCCCGCTCAAAGGCGTCGAAGACGCGGCGGCGGAACTCCTCGCTCATGCCGATGCCGTTGTCCTTTACGGTAAAGCGGTAGTCCGCGGTGCCGCTGCCGCTGCCGGTCTGGCTGACAGTGTAGGTGATGTGGCCGCCGGCGGGAGTGTACTTGATGGCGTTGCCGATGAGGTTCAGCTCGATCTGGTTCATCTTCAGGGCGTCAAAGTACGCCACGGGGTCCTGTACGTCGCAGGCGACGTCCAGCGTCAGCTGCTTTTTTTGCAGATCCGCCTGAAACACGTATTTCACATTTTCCAGCATGGCGGGGATGTCGTGGGCCCTGATGTCCAGCGTCATCTTGCCGCTTTCGATGTAGGCCAGATCCAGCACGCTGTTGATAAGGCGCAGCAGATACTGGCCGGAGAGGTTGATCTTCTGCAGGCAGTCCGCCACGCGGGCGGGGTCGTTGACGTATTTTTCCGCCAGAGAGGAAAAGCCCATGATGGCGTTCATGGGGGTGCGGATGTCGTGGGACATGTTAAAGAGGAAGGTGCTCTTGGCGCGGTTGGCGCTTTCGGCGGCCTCCTTGGCCTGCCGGAGCTCCGCAGTGCGGCGCATATCGTCATCGATGCAGCGGGTCATGGAGATGGAGTACACGTCGCCGGTGACGTTTTCCGTTAGGATATTCCGGGTCTCCATCCAATGAACCTGCCCGTCATCGCCGGTCTGGCGCACCTGCACATGGAGCAGGCGCTGTCCCCGCCGGTAGGCGTCCAGCTGGGCATCGCGGTTCATGACGGCATACAGCTTGTCGAAGTCCTCTGAATAGGGCATGGTGGGCTTCAGAGAGTCCATCATCTCCTCCATGGTGAAGCTCCGGAACAGGCCCTCGTTGACGATGCTGTGGTTATAGACGGTGAAAGCCTCGTTTTTCGTCAGGTTCTCCTCCAGAATGAAGGGGTATACGGTGCTGGCGGCGGAGACGATCAGGTCCATGCTGGTACGGGTGCGGATGCGCTCATGAGTCAGCTCCGTGATGTTGCGGACGCCGGACAGCAGGCGGGGCTTCCCGGGATCGCTGTGGTCCAGAATGAACTTGCTTTGCAGATGCTGGAGCTCGCCGCCGGTGATGGCATCATATTCGATATAAAGCTCCCGCTGGCGCTCCAGCAGGGGCAGCAGCGTGTCCAGCCGGGCGGTGCGGAGGAACCGGTCACGGTCCTGAGGGCAGACGAACTGCCGGGCGAACTTCTGCATGCCGTGGGTATAGTCGGCGTCGCCGCCGGTCCAGTCCTCCAGACCGCAGCTCTCCCGCAGGCGGAACAGTTCCTCCTGCTGGGTGTTCAGATCCACGCTGATCAGGCAGAGGTAGTCGTCGGCCACGCTTTGCAGCAGGGAGGTCATGCGGTCGCGGGAGCGCTGGGCCTGAGCGGCGGATACCTGCTGGCGGGTGAAATAGAGCAGCTGGGCTCCGATCAGCATCAGGATCACGACCAGCACCAGCATAGTGAGGTGCTGGTCCCTGTTGATCTCCGCCAGCATCTGGGCCGCCACCTGGGAGGGGAACAGCTGCAGGAGGGACCAGCCGGTGCCGGACACGGGCTGGATGCCGCCCTCGGACGCGCCGCCGCTGCCCACGAAAGAAAAGGTCATGGCCGTCTGATCGGCGGCAGCCTCCAGCACGTCACGGGCCTGAGATACCTGAAAATGGGAGAGGGCGGCGTCCAGATCCTCCACGTAGGCAGAGCCCGCGGTGCGGTACTGGCCCAGAGAACGGCCATCGGCATCCACCAGCATGGTGAAGGCGGGGAAGTCGTAGAGCTCCGTCTCCAGTATGGCGGAGACAGTCTCCTCATCCAGAAGGCCGAGCAGCACGCCGATGACCTCATCGCCCAGCTGCACCGGCGCGTAAAAGCCGATGAGCCTGGCGCTGTTAAAACGGGACGCGGAGACGGAGATGATGCCGCTGCCGCCGCGGATGCCGTCCATATAATAGACGCGGTCCGCCACCAGCGCCGTTTCTCCGTCGCTGGTATAGCTGACGCCGCCGGCGTCGATGAAGCGGATGCGGTCAAAGCCGGAGGCCTGTTCCAGCTGGGCCAGATGGGTCATGTCCGCGCCGTCCTCCCCCAGCGCCTCACCGTACAGGCAGGCGGCGGAGGTGATGGCGGACAGCTTGTCCTGAAACACATCGCCCGCGTGCTGGGCCGTCCGGCCGCTGAGCACGCCGATGTAGACATCCAGCCGCTCCATCTGGCGTGTGTAGTTCCGGTGTGCCGCAGCGATCAGCAGCACCACCATGGCGGCGAGCAGCAGGACGATATTAGTCGCCATGTGCTTGACAAGGCGGAGGTGATTTTTCTTCATGGAACGATCCTCTTTATACCGGTGCGTCATGCCTCCAGCTGCGACAGGGTCTCTGTGACCAGCGCGTACTCCCGCGCCACGGCATCGTGCAGCGCACGGACGTTGTCCGGCATCACCGCGCTGCCCCGCAGGGCCTCGGTCATGGCGGTGCAGGCTTCGGCCAGACGGACAAGGCTCAGGTTCAGGGCGATGCCCTTCAGGGTATGGACGGCGCGGAAAGCCTCCTCGGCGCTGCCGCTGTCCACGGCCGCCGTCAGGCGGGCCATGTTGTCATCGCGGGGCAGCATCCGCAGGAACCGGCCGATAAAGGCATCGTTCTGCAGGCGGGCGGAGGCGTCCTCGTAGCTTCCGCCTACGGCGGCGTAGAATTCAGTCAGTGTCATGGATATTCTCTCCTTATTCCGTACAATATGGTTTATTCCTCATACACGACGGCGCAGTTTTTGGTGCGCTTGGCGCGGTACAGAGCCAGATCGGCCTTGCCCACCAGCTCGGAGACGCGGCCGGAGCCGTATGCACCGCCGATGCTCAGGGACAGGTGCAGGTCCGGATACTCCGATATCGTCAGGGCAGCCACGGCACGGCAGATGTCCTCCAGCTTCCGCGCCAGCACATGGGCGGGCAGGCCGTGGAACAGCAGGAAGAACTCGTCGCCGCCATAGCGCACCAGCTCGTCCCCGCTGCGCAGCATGGAGCGCATGGTCTGGGCCGCGTGGAACAGCGCGGCGTCGCCGGCGGGGTGGCCGAAGCGGTCGTTGATCTGCTTGAAGTTGTCCAGATCGATCATGGCCAGGGCGTACTCGCCGGTGAGGCTGCGCAGGCGCTCGTCGTAATAGCGGCGGTTGAAGACCTGGGTGGCGGAGTCGGTATACACCTGACGGTTGCGGACCAGCAGCTGATTCAGGATGTTCTCCTCGCCGCTGCCTATCATATCGTCGGGGCGGATGGGGTTGACGCACTCCAGCGCGTAGGGGATGCCGTCCACCTCCACGCATACGGCGAGGACATAGCAGACATCGCTGCCGAGAGTCTCCACCTTGCTCTGGGTGGTGCGGGTGCGCACCGCGTCCTGGGAGATGCAGCGCTCACAGCGCTGACGCTTGCCCCAGATGGCATAGCAGTGCCCGGCGCGGTCTATGGAGTGGCCGTTGGCATCGGTGGACACCTGCATGCGGATGCCGGGGTCCACCAGACGCACGGTCTGGAACATAGTGCGGTAGCTCTGCATCACAGGGCCCAGCTGCTCCGCCGTGACGCGAAGCACGTCGTCCCGCCCCATGGTGACGGGCAGCAGGAGCTGGCGGTCCGCCAGATGGCCGGCGGCGCGGTCATAGCGCTCCAGCCGCTCACAGCTGTCATCAATGTCGATGACTCTGCCGAACAGGGCGGCGCAGCGGCCGTGCTCTGCGGCGGACCACAGCGCCAGAATGGTCAGCTGGCAGCGCCGGGGCTGTCCGTTCAGCACCAGATGGGCCGCCACCTCCAGATACGCCTCGTCTGCGGTGAGGTCCGCCAGGCGGCGGCGGACGGCATCCACCGTCTCCGCTCCCACCCGCGCCAGAAAATCCGGATCGTCCAGAGGCGCCACGATCATGGACGGCAGGCCCATCTGCTCCGCGGCGCCGCGGGACAGGCGCAGGGAGGAGGGGTGGGGCGTGTATTCAAACCAGATCTCCCCGCTGAGAGCGAAGAGAAAATCCTGCTTGGCGTAGGCGTCCTCCAGCTGCTGGGTCATGCGGGCGGCGGCCAGATCCTGCCCGCGGTACAGCTCCTCCACCGTGCGGCGGGGGGAGCGGCGGGAGGCGGCCTTGCGGTCCACGCCGCGTCTGGCGGCTTCGCCGACCTCGTCCAGACAGGACAGCAGCAGGGGATTGAAGGAGCCGCAGTCCCCGTTATGGAGCATGGCCATGGCCTGCTCGTGGGTGCAGGGCGCCTTATAGCTGCGCTGGTGTACCAGCACATCGTAGGCATCGGCCAGGGAGACGATCTGGGCGGCCAGAGGGATCCTGTCGCCCTTCAGGCCGTCGGGGTAGCCCTCACCGTTCCAGCGCTCGTGGTGCCAGCGGCAGATCTCCATGGCGTATTTGGTCAGCTTCTCCCCCTGATAGACGGGGAGCTCCGCAATGAGCTGGGCACCGATGACGGTGTGGCGCTTGACGATCTCGTACTCCTCCGGCGTCAGAGGGTCCGGCTTCTCCAGCAGCTCACGGGGGATCATGAGCTTACCGATGTCGTGGAGGCTGGCGGCCATGCAGACCGTTTCCACATCGGCGGGGTCCAGCGGGTGTACATCCTCCCGCGCCAGCAGCCGGCGCAGCAGCAGACCCGTCAGGCAGCTGACGCCGGTCATGTGGCGTCCGCCGCCGCAGCAGCGGTGCTCCACGGCGGAGCTGAGAATGGACACCATCTCCTCCGTGTTCTTCTCGTGGCGGTAAAAGTAAGTGGACACGATGTCCATGAGCTGCTGCTTCTTGGTGTGCAGCAGGATGGCATTGATGATGCGGCGGCGGATGATGCCTGTGGCAAAGGGGCGGTTGATGTAGTCCGACGCGCCCAGCTCAAAGGCGCGGTCGATATACGCGCTGCCCATCTCCGCCGAGATCATGATGGTGGGGACCGACTCGGTCCAGCCGCGGCGCTGCATCTCCTCCAGCACCTGAAAGCCGTCCATCTCCGGCATGACGATGTCCAGCAGCAGGGCCGCGATCTCACCCTTGTACATTTCCAGTGCGGAGATGGTCTCATGGCCGTCCACAGCCTCGATGATCTGGAAATCGTGATCCAGCATATTGGCCAGCATGGCGCGGTTCATCTCAGAATCATCTGCGATCAGCAGTTTCCTGCGATCCATACGAAAACGCCCTCCCTTTCGCCGGATGCCGTACCCTCCATGGCGCATCCGGCGCCATTTTTACGGCCGCACCCGCGGTGCGGCTCCTGAAGCATATAAAAAGCCACCTTTCATTATACCGCACGACAAAACGAATGACTACCGCTTATTCATAAAATATTGAGCGAATATTCGCCCGCGTGCAGGCTTCTGCTTGAAATAACTGGAAGAAACAGGAAAGAAGCCGCCGCACCGGCGGAGAAAGACGCTGCGGCGCCGGCACCGGGGAGAACGGTCAGATTTGGGGGAGTTTGGTTGAAAGTTTGGTTATTCGTAAAGTAAAGTTTGCTGGGCAAACAGAAGAAAATGGATTATAATAAACCGGTATAATGGAGCAGATAAGGTGAGGGAAATGGAACAGAAAGGAAATATCACATATCCGCGGCCCCAAATGGAGCTGGTGTGCGTTCTGGACGAGGCGGAGCAGGCGGGGCATCTGCCGGAGACCATCGTGGAGGAATTCACGGAGCACCCGTTTTCCATGCCCGCGCTGTGGGCCTGCCGGGACCGCTTTTACCGGCTGGACGCGGCGGCGCGCAGGAGCCATCCGGCGCTGCCGTCCGTCTTCGCCCTGCTGGCGGCCATGGAGGGAGATCTGGATCTGGCCAGGGAGTACGTGAGCCTGCTGGGGACGACGCCCAGGCACTGGCGGATGCAGGATCTTCGGGAGAAGGATTATTACCGCATCTGCACGGAGCTGGTCATGCCGTACATCAGCGACGGCATGTTCCTGCGCATCGTGCTTTTCCTGGTGAAAACGGGCATGGTGCCGGTCAAGTCGCTTACGCTGTCTGCCAGCCGTCCCAGCATATTGAACGGATTTCGGGACTTTACAAGATTCGGCCCCTATCTGGAACGGTACAAGGATACGATATCTGAGACGGTGCATCAGCTGTATGGCAGCGTCGGAAAGAACGTATATGAGATCCTGCTGGCGGAATGGTGCTATCAGAATAATGACTGCTTCAAGGCGCTGATTCTCGTGACCGGAACGATCCCCCTGATCGAACAGGAGAGCGACATGCGCTGCCTGTTCGTGGCGCTGGCGTTACAGATGAGGATCCTGCTCATGAACGGACAGGCGGGCACGGCAAAGCCGCTGGTGGAAAAGATTCGAAACCGTATTCATGAGACAGGCTGGGAGGAGCTGACCTCCAGCTTAAATGCCTTAGAATGCCTTGCGGCCTGCTACGACGGACAACAGAAAACGATCATCGAGTGGCTCGAAAAAACCGCGCCGGATGAAAACGGCGACATCTATATGATGGATATGTTTGCCTGGCTGGTAAAGGTGCGATGCTATTTGCAGACAGGCAAAAACATGGCCGCCTATGTGCTGGTCAAGCAGCTCATCAACCTTCTGGAGTTGGGAAAGCGTCCTATGGATCTATGCGAGTGCCATATGCTTCTGGCCATCATTTACCATAAAGCGGGCGATACGGGCCGCATGTGCGATGAGCTTGAGACAGCCCTGGCGCTGGCGAAAAGATACCGGTATATACGGCTCCTTTCGGACGAGGGCAGCTGCATGGTGCAGATGCTGTCTGTTTACCAGCGGGAAAGAGGTCCGGATGCCTTTACCGACCAGATCATTGAGCTTGCGGGGAGCGTAGGCAGATACTTTCCCAATTATCTGAAAGCCCCGGCGGAATGTTACGAGACGCTGACCGCAACGGAGAAAAAGGTGCTGCGGCTAATGGCGCTGGGAATGAGCAACGACGAGATCGCGGAAAAGCTGGGCCGAAAGGGGGGCACAGTGAAGTTTCACAGCAACAGCATTTTCCGAAAGCTCCGGGTGTCAAACCGGCAGCAGGCAGTGAACCGCGGGGAAACGATCGGCCTGCTGTAACACGCGGCGGCCGCGAAAAAACAGAACGGAGGTTATGCACATGATCAAAAAAGGAGTATCCCTGCTGATGGCTCTGGCTCTGTGCCTGACGCTGCTGCCTGCATCGGCGCTGGCGGCGGAGGCGCAGGGGCAGGCCGGTCAGGAGCAGACGGTCCTGACGCAGGGAAACGACGGGCAGACGCAGGTACCCGGTCAGGGTGGTGCGGGCGAGGACGATAAAACGTCCGACGAAGCACCTGACAAAGCACCTGACAAAGCGCCTGACGAGGAGCCTGACGAGGCGGTTTCGGCTGTGCAGGCGCTGATCGACGCGCTGCCGGCGGCGGAGGACATCTCGGACGCCAACGCGGACGAGGTCTCCGGCCAGCTGGACGCCATCGACGAGGCGAAGCAGGCCCTGACGGAGGAGCAGGCGGCCCAGTTGGACTTTGCCAAATATGACGCGGCGGCTGCCGCGGTGCTGGCGCTGGCGGGAGAGCCTGACGCCAATGAGCCCGCGGTGCTGGCCGACACCATCGGCACGCAGCCCAGCGGCAGCGGCACGGCGGATGCTCCCTATCAGATCACCAGCGCGGCGGAGCTCATCTGGCTGCGGGACGCGGTGAACACCGGTGAGGCAAACACCTGCGCGGAGCTGCAGCAGGATGTGACGCACGTGGATGAGATCTGGACCTCCATCGGCACCAGCGATCACCCGTATACCGGCACCTTCAACGGCAACGGCCACACGATCCGCGTGTGGCTGGATGGCTGGGGACAGGCCCTGTTCGGCTATGTCGGCGCGGGCGCGAAGCTGACGGATATCGCCGTGCAGAAGCACCAGAGCAAGAATTATTCCATCAGCGCCAGCGCTCCCCTGGCGCGCATCAACGACGGCACCATCACCCACTGCTGGTACAGAGGCGCTATAACGGCCAAGGGCAGCCTGGGCGGTCTGGTCTATACCAACAACGGCACCATCGAGGCCTGCTATGTGTACGCGGGCGAACTGGGCGGCAGCCGCATCGAGATGTACTACGGCGGCTGGGCAGGCGGCATCGCCTATGAGAACACGGGCACCATCGCCAACAGCTATTTCTACGGCGACATAGCGCAGGCCCAGTCCGGCGGCACGGTGCGGGACATCATCGGCTGGGGTGCCATCACCTATAAGAACAGCAGCACGGTCTCCAACTGCTACTACGGCGCGGACAGCGACGACGGCTATGGCGGCAAGACGAAGGACCAGTTCCGCGGCGGTGAGGTCACATACCTTCTCAACGGCGGCACAGCCCGGGACGACTGGCGGCAGAACCGCTATGCCGGCGATGATACCCCCGTGCTGGACCGGAGCCATGCCCAGGTCCGGAAGTCCGGCGACTACTATGTCAGCCTGTATCCCCATGTCCACTGCATCTGCGGCGGTGGCACCACGTCCGGCGGCCATCCGCAGCACAGCGACGTGACCTATACCGCGTGGACGGACGACGAGGCGGCCAGCCAGTACGGCGCCAGCAGCTATACCGCGGCCAACTCCCTGCCCAAGGATCCGGGCTATTACTATCTGACGACCAGTGTGACGCTGTCTGACAGCGACACATGGCGTCCCGCGGACGGCACGGTGCTCTGTCTGAACGGCCGGACTGTCAAGGAATTTGCTTTTTATAAGCCCGACTTTGACGCCATTACCGTTGACAGCGGCGTGACCTTCTCCCTGACGGAGTGCGCCTCCATCCAGGGGTACATCTATTGCGCCGGCAGCAGAGCGGTCCACACCGTGAACAACAGCGGTACGTTCAACATGTACAACGGACGGCTGCGGGGCACCACCAGCACGGCCGATGGCGCGGCGGTCTGCAACAACGGTACATTCAATATGTACGGCGGCACCATCAGCGACAACGGCACCACCGCCCGGGGCGGCGGCGTGTATAACGCCGGTGTGTGCAGCCTTTACGGCGGCACCATCACCAACAACGGCAGCGGAGGCGGCGTGTATAACAACGGCACGCTGACCGTGGGCGGCACCGCGACGGTCAAGGGCGGCAGCCCCAACGTCTATCTGGCGGCCGGAACGACCATCACGCTGAACAGCGAGCTGGACGAAAGCGCCCGCATCGGCATCACGGCGGAAAAGCAGAGCAGTCTCACCGATACGGCGGCCATCACTGTGGTCGAGGGCGGCGCGGCATCGCTGGTATGCTTCTTCCCCGATGATGACGGCACCTATGACCTGTCCTTCAACGATGATGACGACGTCCTCCTGCACCTGATCCGCGACCACACGCACTGTGCCTGCGGCCACAAGGGGAAGTACGCCAGGAGCATCGGCGATCACACCGAGCACATGGACCGCGAGTTCGTGGCGTGGACAGATGAGCTGGTGAAGGAGCAGTACGGCAGCGGCACCACATACAAGGCGGCGGATACCCTGCCCAAGGCGGCGGGTTACTACTACCTGACAAGCGACGTGGATCTGGGTGCATACCCATGGGCGCCGAAGGACGGCACCATCCTCTGCCTGAACGGGCACAAGATCACCGGCAGCTGGTCTACGGCGGTGCGGATCGATTCCAATGCCCATATCGTCCTGACCGACTGCCGGGCCAGCGGCTCCATCAGAAACACCAACACCAGCGGTGCGGCGCTGAAATCCTCGGGCTCCAGCATCTCCCGGAACGGCATCGCCGATATCTTCCGCATTTCCCTTTCCGGCACCAGCGTGGGTGTCGAGAACTACACCAGCAATACCGTCAACCTGTATAACAGCACCGTTTCCGGCACCAGGTCCGCCATCTACAACACCGGTACGGTGAACATCGCCGGTACGGTCAAGGCCGCCAGCGATGCCGTCGACAGCGGACGTTACTGTGTGAACAACCTGGGTACGCTGACTGTTGACGGCACGCTGACGGCGGATGGCGGCAACATAGGCGTGGCCAATCGGGTCGAGGACTCGAGGAGCGGTACCATAACCGTCAACGGTACGCTCATCTGCACCGGCGACAGCGACGGCCTGAGCAACAGAGGTACGGCGACAGTCGCCGGTACGCTGACGGCCACCGGCAAGAGAAACGACGGTGTGTATAATTACGGCGGTACGCTGACGGTCAACGGTACGCTGACCGCCACCGGAAATGCCAGCGGCAGGCAGACCGACGGCCTGGATAACAGCAACAACGGTACGGTCACGATCAACGGCACGCTCACCGCCTCCGGCGGCCAGTTCAGCGTGTACAACTACGGCACGCTGAATCTGAGCGGCACGGTCAATGCCACCAAGAATGTGTTCCTCGGCACGGGCAGGACCATCACCGTGGTGGGCGAGCTGGACGACGCTACCAGCATCCCCATCCAGACCGCGGCTACGCCTGAAGCCGGCAGCCCCGTGACCATCGCCACCACGGAAAATGCCGACTGGATCAAGGAGGGCAGCTTTGTCAGCTGGACCCCCGGCAAGTACGCCGTCAGCCGCATCGACGAGGGCAAGACCGTGGTGCTGCGGGGCCATGAGCACGACTGGAGCTATACGCTGGGCAGCGACGGCACGGCCATCCGCGCCGAATGCGGGAATGCGGACGGGCTCTGCGGCAATCCCAACGGCGGCAGCGTCACCATCGCGCCGCCCAGCGGCGGACTGATCTATGACGGCGGCGCCAAGGCGGCCAGGCTGACCAAGACCGGGTGGACGGCGGCGGACGTGGGCGAGATCACCTATCAGAAGGACGGCAGCGCCCTGTCCGCAGCGCCCGTTGATGCGGGCACCTACACCGCCGGCATCACCGTGGGCGGCCAGACCGCCAGCGTGACCTATACCATCCGGCAGGCTGCCCCGCAGGCAGGGGACTTCGCCTTCTCCCCTCCCGATACGCTGACCTATGACGGCAGCGCCAGAACGGCGGCAGTGGCGGCCAGGGCCGGTGTTGCGGGCATGGGCGGCGTCACGGTGAAGTACTATCGGAACGGCGTCAAGGTGGAGCAGCCCGCCGATGTGGGCACGTACAACGTCAGGATCGACGTGGCGGAGGGCAAGAACTATGATGCCGCCGCAGACCTGACGGACGACAGCTGGACGTTCACCATCGCGGCCAATGAGACCGCGCCGGCGGTGACGCTGAGCGGCGACACCACCTATACCGGCGGGCGGATCACGCCTGCGCCCACCGTAAAGATCGGCAGCACCAAGCTGACCGAGTGGCGGGATTACACCGTCGCCTATGGCGAGAACCGAGATGTCAGCACGGGCGGCACCGTGACCATCACGGCCATGGGCAACTATGCGTTCAGCGCGGTGGCGGAGAGCTTCGCCATCACGCCCAGGGCCGTCACTGTCAGCGGCATCACGGCGGCGGATAAGACCTACAACGGCAGCGCTGACGCCGTGCTGGATGTCAGCGGGGCGGTCATCAGCGGCAAGGCGGAAGGCGATGAACTCACCGTTTCCGCCGCCGGTACGTTCGACAGCAAGGACGTGGGCACGGACAGGACCGTCCGTATCTCCGGCCTGACGCTGGGCGGCGCGTCCGCGGGCAACTATCGGCTGGCGGCCAGCGGCCAGCAGGCTTCGGCGATGGCCGCCATTACCCCTGCTGTCATCACGGTGACGCCGGATGCCGGTCAGGGCAAGACCTACGGCGAGAAAGACCCCGCGCTGACCTACATCTCCGCCGGTGCGGTGAACGGCGAGACCCCCGCCTTCAGCGGCGGACTGGTGCGTGACGCAGGCTCGAACGCGGGCAGCTACGCCATCACCGGGGGCACTCTGGCGCTGGCGGACGGCAGCGGCTTCAAGGCGGACAACTATACGCTGAAGCTCACGGATGAGGTGGTGTATTTCACCATCCACAGGGCGGCCTATGGCGACAGAACGGTGAACGGTTCCGCCATGTACGACAACAACGGCACCGTGGATCTGAGCAGCCTGATCGCGGAGGGCGGCACGGCGGTGCTGGGCAGCGTGACAGATGATGCCGGTGTGCTGAACGGTATGTGCTCGGTCAGCGAAGGTATCCTGCGCTTCGGCTTTGTGAACGATGCGTCCAAGGTGGGCAAGACCGCCAAGGTGAAGGTCAACGTCACCGGAGCCGACAACTATGAGGACTACACCATCACCGTTACCCTGACGGTGGAGGCCAAGCTGACGCCCAGTCCGGAGGGCGCGCTGACGCTGAGCCCCGCCGAGATCACCTACGGCGAGAAGCTGGGCGCCATCGCCATCAGCGGCACGATGCAGGCGGACGGCAGGACCGTTGCGGGCACGTTCACCTGGCAGGAGCCCGACATGGTGCTGGATGCGGGTACGCATGCAGGCGCTGCGTGGAAGTTCATGCCGGATGACACCAAGACCTATGTGGAGGCCACGGGCACTGTGACCGTTCAGGTCAACAGGGCCGCGCAGAGCGCCGCCGTCAGCATGGCGGGCTACACCTACAACGATGCGCCCAGCATGCCCAGCCTGACATATAAGGTGGGCGATGGCAGAGCGGTCTACTACTACGGCACCGAAAATGCCGCCAGCGGCGGCACGAGGTGGGAGAATGTGCAGCCCACCACGCTGGATGCCGGTACCTACTACATGTACGCGGTCATTGGCGAGACGGATAACTACAGGGAATTCACCACGGCGGCTGTGCAGTTTGTGGTGGAGAAGGCAACGCCGGACTATACGAAGCCCTCCGGCCTGACGGCAAAGTACGGGCAGAGGCTGGGCGACATCCAGCTGGTGAATCCCGAGGGCAATCTGGCCGGTACGTGGAGCTGGCAGGCGCCGGAGACGGTGCTGGAGCAGCTGGGTACCCAGAGCTTCTACGCCGACTTCAGACCCGACAGCAACAACTATAAGAAAGTGGCCGACGCCGCCATCGATGTGACCGTGGGCCCGGCAGACGGCCGGAGCCTGCGGACGGTGGAGCTGGTGCAGAAGTACACGGACACCGATGAACACACCTACGCGCCGGACTGGTCCGCGCTTCCCGAGGGACAGCAGTGGACGTTCAACAGCGAGGCCAGCGAGGTGCTGCCCAGGCAGGACTTTGCGGCGGACGGCAGTCTCCTGACCTACGCGATCCCCGAGGGGAAGGCGCTGGGCGACCAGATCACCATCACCCTCAAGGCATCCTGCGCCAACTATGAGGACTTCACCATCACGCTGCACATCCTCCTGCGGGAGAAGGACGATCAGGCGGCGCTGCGCGTCACCGGCGGCACCACCGTGGTCTACGGTGAGACGCTGCAGCTGGGCAGCAGCGGCGGCTCCGGCACAGGCAAAGCGGCCTACGCCGTGACCAACGGCACCGGCGAAGCTGTCATCGACCCCGATACGGGCCTTCTCACGCCGGTGAAGGTGGGCATCGTTACCGTGACGGTCACCAAGGCGGAGGACAAGGACTACAAGGAGGCTGTCAGTGACGCGGTGATCGTCACCATCACCAAGGCCAGACCCACCGGTCAGCCCAACTACACCAAAATCATCACCCGCGGCAAGACGCTGGATGACGCGGCGCTGACGCTGGACGGCAGCACCATCTCCCCTGCGGACGGCGTGCTGGAGTGGGTGGACGATGCGGGGAACGTGCTGCCGGGCAGCACCCGCGTGAAGGCCAACACGGCCTACAAGTGGCGCTTCACCCCTGCGGACGGCAACTACACCGCCCTCAGCGGTGAGATCGAGCTGTATTACAAGCCCAACAGCGGCAACCAGTACGGCACCGATCACACCATCAGGGCGTCCGCCGGCGCCAACGGGACCATCTCCCCTGCCGGCTGGACCTCCGTCGGCGAGGGTGGGGAGCAGACCTTTACCATCACGCCGGACGCGGGCTACGCCGTGGCCAAGGTGCTGGTAGACGGCAGGAGCGTGGGCGCGGTGACATCCTACACCTTCCGGAATGTCACGCAGGACCACACCATCGAGGCCGTCTTTATGAAGGCCAACGGCAATCCCCAGACCGGCGTGACCGTGACGCGGAGCACCACCGGCTGCGGGAGATAACGCCATGAGAAAGTTTACGCGCACCCTCTCCTGCGCTCTCATCGCCGCGCTGCTGCTGACCGTGGCGGCCACGGCCGCCGCCTGCGGCAAAAAGGCGGAGTATCCCACCGTTTCGGAGGTGACGGAGCCCCAGACAGTCGGCGAGGTCATCCCCGCTGTGGACCGGCAGGAGCAGTTGGCTGCCGCCAAAAGGGCAAATCCCGACATCGCGGCGTGGCTGTATATGCCCGGCGCGGAGGTGGACGATGCCGTGATGCAGGCGGCGGACAACGGGTACTACCTGCAAAAGGACGAAAACGGGAATTTCAGCGAGTGGGGCTGCTACTACGCCCATTGCGACGACCATCTAAGCAGCCGGAGCGCGCTGGATAAGAACACCGTGATCTTTGGCCACTCCGCCACCAACTGCGACCCGGACGGTCCGAAATTCACCAAGCTCCACCGGTACATGGATGCGGACTTCGTGCAGGAGAACCCCTACATCTACCTCTCCGTGGAGGGTGACGACATGGTGTTCCAGATCACGGCCTGCTTCATCACGGACATCAGCTTCGACTATATTTCTCCGGACCTCGCGGGTGAGGAACTCACCGGCCTCCTCCGGCAGGCGGAGGAGAAGAACTGGCTGGCGTTTGACGGCGTGACCTTCAGTGAGGAGGATACCATCCTGACGCTGTCCACCTGCTGCCGGAAGTACGACATGGAGAATACCGGCGACCAGCGGCTGGTGGTCATGGCGAAGCTGCTGCCGGAGGGCGCAGCGGCGCAGGACTTCACTGTGCGCCTGGCCTCCGAGCCGGCGATGCCCTGAGAAAGGCGCAGCAGGAAACAGGAAAGGCAGGCACCCTTTGGGTGCCTGCCTTAGTCTGTCGAAAAACCTGCCCGGGCACAAGTATCGGAGGGAAGGATCGTGTGAAAGGGAACCGTTAGGGTTCCCTTTCGCGTTCAATCACCCGCCGCAGCTCACAGCGAGACGGACATTTACTTTTCCTTGTGCAGCATCCGCCACAGAGTAGAGCGGCTCACGCTGCCCAGAGAGGCAACCGGGCGGCGGGGCTTCCCCCAAAAAGCCATGGTCTGTGCTTTTATCGTTATGAAATGTGAGGGGTTCGGATAGTCTCCGACTAGCTCATACTTCAGCCCCGTGCGTTCATCTGTGATAAATCTCTCCATTCGTATAACCTCCTGTTCCTTTCTGCAACCATTGTAGCAGGAGAATTAGCGGAAACCGAATGTGCGGATAGAAAAAAAGCGCCGCCTTGGAATCACTCCCAAGACGGCGCTTTTCTGTTGTGGATCAGAGCGAACACTTTACGGCGAAGCCGCCGCTGAAGAAATAGGTGTTCGTCCAATACCTGTTTGGTGGACCTGAAGGGATTTACCCCTCCGGGGCATAAACCTCGAATCCCTAGGTCCACAGTAAAAATAAAGCCACCCTTGCGGGTGGTTTATTTTTGGTGGACCTGAAGGGATTCGAACCCTCGACCTCTCGGATGCGAACGAATTAAAAGCTCTGATTTGTATTGATTTTCAAACATTTCCAGCGCTTTCGGCTGGAATGTAAATGGTCTTGTGGCCTCTTTTTCCCGTTGTAACCATGTGTCCCGGAAGCGTATGTGGTACGTGTTGTGGTCACAGGAGATGTGCGTCGATATCATCTAAATGAGGTGGTAATCTACATACGCCTATGATAGACCAAGTGAGGAAAATCGTCAACCGCTTTCTTTGGCAGGGGCAGTGCAGGGAATGGGATGCAATAGACAAAGAGAAACGTCTGAAGACGACGAGTATGGTTAGCCGCCATCTTGTTTAAAACAATTAATCTAAAAGAGAAAGCTATAATTGGATAACTTCTTCCCTTTTAATACTGCAGATATTTGAACACGAGGTCGGTTCTTTCGAAGTATTTCATCAGAATCACAGCAAAGATAAGCACCACACACTCGGCAATGATGCAGGTGTACCAGTTGACGCTCTCGCCAGCCAAGATGGGCAGTCATCGGAGGGTGAGCGTATTAAAGGCCAACACACGGAAGATGCAAGTGTGCTGCCATTTATATTTATTACAAAAACATAAAACTCGGTCGCTGATTATACCGTGTGTATAGAGCTGTGTTTTTTAAAATTAAGACCGGGGCAACTACCTATGCTAACGAAAAGACTGCTGTAGAGCATCGAGAAATGTAACGACGAGTTACCTCGAACTCAAAAAAATCCAAGTGCCCAAAATCTCCATCAGCCAGTGTGGGAAAACACAACCACAGATGCCACACGGCACGGTAAAGCAAAAGAGAAAAAGAACAGAAAATGCCGGACCCTATCTCTTGTGAAAACGAAGTGAGATCTGTGGGCACTATTGGTGCGGAACAAATACAATAGCCTATCTATCATTTCGATGGCTTTCGGGAACTGCTGGAGGTGCCGTGCACTTGACTACACATGGTTTCTATGCTATGCTCATCGAGGTCGGCTTATGTGTACCGGTCTGCCGCCTGCGTCCGGCGGCTGAAACACAGAAAGATAAGGAGAGTTTTCAACATGAGTAAATCCCAGCAGAATTATCTGGATCAGGTGGCCCAGCGGCTTCACCTGACAGCAGACGCGCAGAGCGGCATTCTCTTTGGGATGCAGGGCGGCCTGCATATGATGCTGATGCGCAGCACCAGCAACCAGAATTTTGTTTCTCTTGTTTTTTCCCTGACTCACAGCGGACAGGAGCCGGATGCGGCGGAAATCAAGGCTTTTGTCAAGAGCAACAAGCTGATTGTAAACTACTCCATTCGCCGCAGCCGGGTGGAATTTATCCTGAAGCCCCGATTCGGCAGCTTTAAGCAAATTGACCAGCTGGAGCAGGTCACGGGCGAGGTGGTATCCCTCCTGCGCACCGGCGGCTACCAGAGCTGCTGCCAAAATTGCGGGCAGACGGTGGAGACGGATGCATGCATCATGGCAGGGGTTCCGTCCCTGCTGTGTGACAGCTGCTATCAGCAGCTGGGCCATAATCAGGAACAGATTCAGCAGGAATCTGCCGGCAAGCCGGAGAATGTGCTGGCCGGTGTGGTGGGCGCTCTACTGGGATGCCTGCTGGGCGTGGGCTGCATTGTGCTGCTGGGACAGCTGGGCTATGTAGCGGCTTTGTCTGGCATTGTGCTGGCTGTCTGCACGCTGAAGGGATATGAGCTTCTGGGCGGGCGTCTGTCCACCAAGGGAATTGTGATTGCCTGTGTGCTGATGCTGGCAATGACCTATGTGGGCTATCGGCTGGATTGGGCCATTACTGTTGCCAAGTATTTTGAGGCCAGTCTGACAGATTCCTATCGGGCTATCCCCTACCTCATTGACGAAGAAATTCTGGACGGCGGCGTTTATACCGGTGAGCTTATCAAGCTGTATGCCTTCACACTGATCGGCGCAATCCCCACCATCATCAGCTCCGTAAAGAACCGGAAGATGGCCAAGGTGACTTATCGCATGCAGAGCCAGAGAGCTGTGAACAGCACTCCGGAGTTCTGATTCTGGGCAGACAAGCGAAAGATTTTAAAAAGATCAGGTGCAGCTTCAAAAGAAGCTGCACCTATAAACTGAAAGTAGACACTCACAAAATACCGGGTTGTCGTAAAACAGTAAAATCAAAAAATGGTGAAAACCTTGTGTTTTCAAGGGGCGGCGTGACGAAAGTCACGCCGTTTTCTTTTTCATCAGCTCATTCAGAGGAATGCAAAAGCCCCGCTTCAACTCGTTGTATCTGACATGACCGTTCTGAAAAGCATGGGAAAGCAATGGGAATGGACATTGCTGCCGGATACCTTCAATAACGAAATTATTGCGCACAGCGTTTCCCCGATTGCAGGGGATAACAAGCCCCATTATCAGAAAATGAAAGCCGATGCGGAAGCCGGAGATCCCGAAGCCATCCGGCGATATGAAGCCACCCTTGCCAAGCGCAGAGATGAGTACCACAAAAAGAAAT
>ULYO01015742.1_pt1 | contig 21510 bp, 24 predicted proteins | sample 1962281 | NCBI WGS metagenome assembly ULYO01 (sample SAMEA4835866, study PRJEB28245) | human gut metagenome | biome: gut microbiome; material: fecal sample | place: Denmark | collected 2008 | reverse complement strand
TTATCAAACATGAACTCTGTATCCACAGGGCCTGAGCAAGCCTCTGGGTGGAACTGGCTTGAGAACCAAGGGTTCACCTTGTGGCGGATACCCTCGTTAGAGCCATCATTCATATTTACAAAGAGCTCCTCCCAATCGTTGCCCAATGTCTTGGCATCAACGGCATAACCGTGGTTCTGAGAGGTGATGTAGCAATTGTTGGTTCCTACCATGCGCACAGGCTGGTTGTGTGAACGGTGACCATACTTCAACTTGTAGATAGTAGCACCGGCTGCCTTAGAAAGCAACTGGTTACCCATACAGATACCGCAGATAGGCTTGCGGCTCTGGCTAATCTGCTTGCGAATAATGTTTACTGCATCCTCGCACATATCTGGGTCACCAGGACCATTGGCCAGGAACAATCCGTCGAAGTCCATATCGGTGTAATCGTAATTCCAAGGCACACGGATTACCTCAACGCCTCTGTTGATGAGGCAACGGATGATGTTTGCCTTCACACCGCAGTCAACGAGAACCACCTTCTTGCCGGCACCCTCGTTGTAACGGATAATCTCCTTGCAGCTCACCTGGTCAACGAAGTTTACACCCTCGTAGTTAGCCTCAGGGATGTTGTCTGGTTCATCATCAAAGAGAATCTTACCCATCATCACACCATGCTCACGAAGCACCTTAGTCAACTCACGGGTGTCGATGCCTGTGATTCCTGGCACCTTTTCGCGCTTCAACCAGTCGGCAAGACTCTCCACTGCATTCCAGTGGCTGTACTGCTCGCTGTAATCATTCACGATGATGGCAGAAGCATAAATCTTGTCACTCTCCATGAAGGTTGGCAAACCATTCTCCTCAAAAGTAAATGGTGGCACACCATAGTTGCCCACGAGAGGGAATGTAAGTGTCATCAACTGACCGGCGTAAGAAGGGTCGGTCAAACTCTCTGGATATCCCATCATGGCTGTGTTGAACACAACCTCGCCCGCTACAGGAGCGTCATATCCAAAAGATTTGCCATGGAACTTGGTTCCATCGCTCAAAACTAAGGTTACTTTTTTCATATCTGACATTTGATTCTTTTATTTCATACTTATAAGAGCAAATGAATTCTTCACTCTTCGTTCTTCTCTATTCACTTATTTATGATAAACGTTTTCGATGTAGTTTACAAACGACTGGTTGCAGAGCTTCGTGCCGCCTGGGGTTGGATAATGACCGGTGAAATACCAGTCACCCTTGTGGTTTGGAATCGCCTCGCGCAAGCCCTCAATGCTCTGGAATACAAGCTGGATAGGAGTGGTCATGCCCTCTGGGCGAAGCATCTCAACAATCTTCTCGTTGATTTCCTCGGTGCTGAATGGCTTGTAGATGGAGCGTACCGGATTGATCTGCTCCTCCTTTGGCTTTGCCAATTCTGCCTTGCAAGCCTCATAGGTCTGCTCGATAAGGTCTTCCATCTTGCGCTCTTTCAAAAGCTGGATGGCAGCACGGAAGACGCAGAACTCTTCCAGTCTTGCCATATCGATGCCGTAGTAATCCGGATATCGAATCTGAGGGGCACTGGAAACCACTACAATCTTCTTAGGATGCAGACGGTCGAGGATGCGGAGAATACTCTCCTTCAGGGTAGTACCACGCACGATACTATCATCGATAATGACAAGATTATCCACATTCGGCTCGATGCTTCCGTAGGTTACATCATACACATGGCTCGCCAGGTCGTTACGGCTGTTGCCCTCGGTGATGAAGGTACGGAGTTTGATATCCTTCCATGCTATCTTTTCTGAGCGGACGAAGTCGCCGAGGATTTCGTATAATTCTTCTTTTGATGGAACATGGTCGAGGTTGGCAATCTGCTCAATCTTGGTCTCATTAAGATACTTCTTGAAACCGCTCAACATGCCATAGTAAGCCACCTCGGCAGTGTTCGGGATATAGCTGAACACGGTGTGGTCTACATCATAATCCACAGCCTTCAGGATAGGCTGGGTCAACTGCTCGCCCAACTGCTTACGCTCCTTATAGATATCCTTGTCGGAACCACGACTGAAGTAGATGCGCTCGAATGAGCAGGCTGAATCGCCCTTCTGCTCCATGATGCGCTCGATGCTGCACTCGCCGTTCTTCTTCACGAGAAGCGCCGTGCCCGGCATCAGTTCCTGCACTTCCTCAGCCTCCAGGTCGAAGGTGGTCTGGAGTACAGGGCGCTCGCTGGCTACTACCACGATTTCATCGTTCTTGTAATAGAACGCAGGACGGATGCCCCAAGGATCGCGCATAGAGAACATTTCACCCGAACCGGTGATACCGCAAACCACATAACCGCCATCAAAGTTCTTCATCGTGGTCTTGAGTACATTGCTCATCTTCACGTGGTCTTCTATATAGTTGGTAATATCGGTATTCTGCATCTCCATCGCCTTTGCAGCTACGAAGTTGCGCTCCACCTCTCTGTCCAGACGGTGGCCCATCAGTTCAAGCATGATGTAGGTGTCGCTGTAGATGCGAGGACTCTGGCCCTGCTTGGTAAGTTCCTCGAAGATTTCATCTACGTTGGTCATGTTGAAGTTACCACAAAGGCAGAGGTTCTTCGCCTTCCAGTTGTTACGTCGCAGGAATGGGTGCACATACTGAATGCCACTCTTTCCAGTGGTACTGTAGCGCAGGTGTCCCATATAAAGTTCGCCTGCAAAAGGCAGTTCCTCTTTAGCGAACTTTGCATCAGCAAGCTGCTCGGGAGTCAGGCTCTTGAAGTTGGCATTCGCCTTGCCGAAGATTTCGGTCACGGCATTCTTGCCCTCTGCACGCTCACGGAACATATACTCATGACCAGGCTTACCGCCCAGTTTGACACAAGCCATACCAGCACCCTCCTGGCCACGGTTGTGCTGCTTCTCCATCATCAGATAGAGTTTGTTGAGTGCGTACATCCAAGTACCATACTTCTGCTGGTAATACTCCAGTGGCTTGAGCAATCTGATCATTGCTACACCACACTCATGTTTCAATGGTTCCATCTCTCAATTATCCTTATCTTATTTAGTTAAATTTGAATATACCTATCCGAGGGATCCCCCTCCAAAAAAAGGGAAACGTCAAGAAATGACGAATCCCTTTATATATTATTCTACAGTAACTGACTTGGCCAAGTTTCTAGGTTGGTCAACGTCCTTGCCCTTACATACAGCTACATGGTAAGCCAAGAGCTGCAAAGGAATGGTAGCCAATAATGGCTCCAGGCACTCCAAGGTCTCAGGGAGTTCAATCACTTCGTCGGCAATCTTGGAAATGGTTTCATCGCCATTGCTGACAATAGCAATAACACGACCCTGACGGGCTTTGATCTCCTGAATATTAGACAAGACCTTCTCGTACATGAAGTTGTGGGTAGCAATAACTACCACTGGCATATCGCTGTCAATCAATGCGATAGGACCATGCTTCATCTCCGCTGCAGGATAACCCTCAGCGTGGATGTAGCTAATCTCCTTCAACTTCAATGCACCCTCAAGGGCCACAGGATACTGGAATCCACGGCCCAGATAGATGAAATTGCGAGCGTATGTAAACGTACGGCTCAAGTCAGCTATCTTATTGTTGAGCTTCAACACTTCCTTCATCTTGGCAGGAATGTTCCAAAGCTGTTCTGTAATCTTCTGATATTCATTTTCGCTGATGGTTCCCCTCTCCTTACCGATGGCAAGTGCCAGGAGGATAAGGACGGTAACCTGACCAGTGAACGCCTTGGTAGAGGCAACACCAATCTCCGGACCTACGTGAATATAGGTACCTGTATCTGTCTCTCGTGCGATGGAAGAACCGATGGAGTTACAGATACCATAGATAAACGCACCGCTCTCCTTGGCAAGCTTGATGGCAGCCAGGGTATCAGCGGTTTCACCACTCTGGGAAATGGCGATGACCACATCATCCTTCGTTACCACAGGATTGCGGTAACGGAATTCAGATGCATATTCCACTTCCACAGGGATGCGGCAATAGTTCTCTATCATCTGCTTGCCGATAAGTCCGGCATGCCATGATGTACCACAAGCCACGATGATGATTCGCTTGGCATTGAGAAGCTGCTGGCGATGGTCGGTAATGGAACTGAGCACGACACCCATCTCAGTCTCCTTCTTGCTGGTTGTATCGTCGCCATCAGTCATTACGCGAGTTTCCACTGTGCGGCTAACTACACGGCCACGCATACAGTTACGAAGGCACTCTGGCTGCTCAAAAATTTCCTTCAACATAAAGTGAGGGAAACCGCCCTTCTCTATCTGACCGAGATCAATGTCTACGGTCTGTACCTCAGGGTTGAGTTTAACGTTCTGGATGTTCACCACCTGCAATTCCTCACCGAGGCGCATCACAGCGATGTTACCATCCTCCAGATAAACCACCTTATCTGTATATTCGATGATAGGACTGGCATCAGAACCGAGATAAAACTCACCATCCTTTCCGATACCTACAACCAACGGACTCTGCTTACGGGCAGCAATGATCTGATTAGGGTTACGCTTATCAAGAATAGCGATAGCGTAGGCTCCGATTACCTGACGGAGAGCCACCTGAACGGCAGTCAGCAAGTCGAGATTTTTCTTTATCTGAATATATTCAATCAGCTGAACGAGAACCTCAGTATCCGTCTCGCTCTTAAACTCTACTCCCTTAGCAATGAGATTCTTCTTGATATCGGCATAGTTTTCTATGATTCCATTATGAATCATGGCAAGGTTCTTGCTAGAGGAATAATGCGGGTGAGCATTTACAGCTGAAGGCTCTCCATGGGTAGCCCAACGAGTATGAGCAATACCCACATGTCCCGAAATATCCTTATCAGAGCAGAACGCTTCAAGATCTGCCACCTTACCCTTTGCCTTATATACATTCAAAGAGCCGTCATTGCCAATAAGGGCAACTCCCGCAGAATCGTATCCGCGGTACTCCAGACGCTTCAAGCCCTTGATGAGGGCTGGATAAGCGTCACCCTTACCTAAATATCCTACAATGCCACACATATATATATTATTATTTTTGTAGTATTCTGATTTTACTCCCTTCTATTACCTGCTATCGCAAGATATTGACAATCAATGATGCGATAGAAATCAATGTACCAACGGCAGAGAACCACAATGTAGTAGATGAACCGATAGATGAGTTTTGAGCTTTCACCTTATTTGGTTCTACATAGATAATATCATTCTGCTGCAGATAATAGAATGGTGAATTAATAATATTTGCATCATTCAAGTTCATACGATAAGTATGCTTCTCTCCTGCTGCATCCTGACGAATCAATAATACATTGTCACGCTTACCATAGATAGTTAAGTCGCCACACTGTGCCAAAGCTTCAAGAATACTCATCTTCTCCTGTGGAGCATAAATAATTCCTGGCTTTTCTACTTCACCTAATACAGATACATGGTAACTGCCCATGCGAACCGTAACAATAGGATTTTCTTTTTCTGCCAGATAAGGCTTCACCTTATTCTTGATGAGATCTTCAGCCTGCTTCTTGGTCAAACCACCGACATGCAAGGTTCCAACAACAGGAAACTCAATATTACCATCATTATCAACCAGATATCCTTGCAGGGAACCACTACCATAACTCAGCTGTCCGCCTGTACCCAATGTTTGAGAGACAGAGAGGTTGAAAGGCATGGCAGCCTTTGGATCTGTTGTAATTACTGTAATTGTAAGTTCGTCCTTAGGCATAATCTTGGCTTCATAAAGCATTCTTGAAGCAGCCAAGCTGATAGAATCTGCATTTTGGAAATAAGCTACATTCTTAGTACTTCCACAACTGCCAAGTACTAAGAGCATAGTCAAAGCGACTAAAACTGAACTAACGAGTTTTTTCATTTTCTAAAATTTTCGTTTTAAAATATTGGTGCAAAATTACGGTATTTTTTTGAATACTGCAAATTTTTGCACCAATAATTCTATTTACGTCTATTTTTTTTTGAAATAATAGCCTTTTTTACTTATCTTCGATGCCATTTGATGGCAAATTAAAGCTATAACTGTTATCGAAAATCTTCTTCACTTTATTAATCTCAACGAAGGTTGTACCTCCACCCTCTCCAAAGCTACCGCTCAGATAAGCGATCTTATCCTCCTCACCTAAGTAGCCTTTCTGGCGAAGCATACGTACCGCTGCAGTAAACATAGCCTTGGTAGAAACCTGATCCTTCTGATGAATTGGAATAATACCATAGCTCAGATTCAACCAGCGCTGGAGTTTCTCCTTATAGCAGATTGCCAATACCGGATTTGGACCACGGAAGGCTGCCAGGTCGCGTGCAGTCTGACCGGTCTCGCCATCGGTAATAATACCAGCAACACCCAACTTCTTAGTAGCCTCAATGGCAGCATGAGCCAGGAAGAGTTTCTGGTCAATCTTACCATCTTCCATTGGATCAATATCATTCAGTGGAGACTTATCCTTCTCTGCCTGCTCAGCAATACGGGCCATGGTCTGCACAGCCTCTACAGGATACTTTCCGCTTGCTGTCTCACCAGAAAGCATCAGCGCATCGGTGCGATAGAAGATAGCATTGGCAATATCGGTTACCTCTGCACGAGTAGGACGTGGATTCTTAATCATGGTATGCAACATCTGTGTTGCTACGATTACCGGTTTCTGCGCCTTCACACACTTAGAGATGATACGGCGCTGGATGCCTGGAATTCTCTCGATTGGCACCTCGATACCCAGGTCACCACGGGCAACCATGATACCATAGCAGGCATCAATAATCTCGTCAATATTATCAACACCTTCCTGATTTTCAATCTTAGAGATAATCTTGATATCACTGTTGTGAGCATCCAAGATATCCTGAACTGCCTTCACATCGGCTGCATTGCGCACAAAAGAGTGAGCGATGAAATCAATATCCAACTCGATAGCGAGTTCAATATTTCGGCGGTCTTTCTCTGTCAGTGCAGGCAGGTCGATATGCTCTCCCGGCACATTCACGCTCTTGTGAGCCCCGAGCACTCCCTCGTTCTGAACCTCGGCAACCAGCATAGGCCCCTGGTTGTCGATAATCTTCATATCGAGTTCACCATCATCGAAGAGCAAATCATCACCTACCTTAACATCGGCTGCGATGTCAGGATAGCTCACATTCACAATATCATGAGAAGACTCCATTTCCGGACGTCCAAAGATTTTCACTACATCACCAACATTGTAGTGGATAGGTTCCTTCACACCTGTAGTTCGCACCTCAGGACCTTTGGTATCAATCATAATGCCAATATGTGGAGACACGGCTCTTACATTCTTTACGATGGTGCGTATACCCTCTTCTGTGGCATGAGCAGTATTCATACGAACAACGTTCATACCGGCGAAAAACAGTTTTCGGATAAAATCCTGATCACATCTACGATCACTGATGGAAGCGACAATCTTTGTTTGTTTCATATTTGTAATTTACCTTATTGAAATTTCAATGTTTGCGGTATTTCTACCATATTTCTTAAATTGCGTGCAAAGATACAAAGAATTTCTGAAATAAAAAACATCTGAAATACAAAATATATATAAAATATTGAGTTACTTTCAAATTGAAAGCGCATAAAACAGAAAATCTAGCCAATGGGACACTTCTCGTTCCCATTGACTAGATAACAATTCTATTAATCCCATTGAAAAACAGGTTTTTTAAAGATCAATTCTAAATTATATATCCAAGTTTGGCGCCTTCTCAGCTCCTGCTGCTGCCTCAAACTTAGGCATCACATTGAAATTGAAGAGGCCGGCGATAAGGGCACTAGGCATTTTTCTAACCGTCTGATTATAGTTCTGAACGGCTTCATTATACTTGCGGCGTGCCTCGCTGATACGGTTTTCCGTACCCTCTTCCTGAACCTGAAGAGCCTTGAAGTTCTCGCTGGCTTTCAACTCAGGATATTTCTCGGCCACTACCATCAGTTTGGAGAATGCATTCGCCAACTCACCCTGTGCAGCAGCATATTTCTTCAGGCTAGCCTCAGTAAGATTATTGGCATCCAGCTTTACCTGACCTACAGCAGCACGAGCCTTGGTTACCTCGGCGAAGGTTTCTTTCTCATGCTTGGCATAAGCCTTTACTATCTTTGCCAACTGTGGCATCATGTCTGCACGACGCTGATACTGAGTCTGAACATTAGCCAACTCTGTGGTAGCCAACTCCTGTTTCTCTACCAATCCGTTATAACCACTGAACATCCATAGTACCAGCACAACTACGATGCCCAGAATAATCCAACTTTTCTTTATACCTCTCTTTGCCGGTTGCATGTTTGAATTCATTGTCTGTTCCATTGTCATTATTATTAATTAATTATTTACTATAAACTATTAACTATAAACTATTAACTATAATCAGTCATCACCATCCTCCGCCAGAGCCACCTCCGCTAAAGGTACCTCCGCCAAAAGAACCGCCCGAGAAACCGCCGCCGGAAGAACCGCCACCTCCCATAAAGAAAGGAGGTATCCAGTCATCGTCATTGTTTCTCCTACGAGACTGATTTCTCTGCTGATTCTTCGGTCTTGGCTTCACAATACCGAGCATCTCCAGAATATACCTGATAAACAGATAGATAGGAATACCGAAGAAGATAAGGAACAGGATAATGACCAGGAACCAGTCCTCTTCGTCATTAACCGAACCTTCATCAACATCTGCAATTCCCGTCCGTCCACTTTTCACCTTATTATATATAGCACGGCTCACAGATGCTACCGCCTCGCCCGGATTGCCTTCGCGCATATACTTCACGATGCAAGCCCGGGCAATATCATCACAGTCCACATCGGTCAACTCCCCCTCCAGTCCACTTCCTGGAGCAATAAAGTATTTATGATCCTCCACCGCGATGACGATAACCAGTCCTCTCCGGCTCTTCTTGTAACCGATACCATATTGGTTGCCCACATCCTGCGCCATCCGGAAGGCATCCTGGTTGTCAACCTTTCCCACAATGATGAGCACATTCTGTACGCCACATTCCAACTTCAGTTTCTGAAGATAGAAATTGGCAGAATCCTTCTGAGCCTTATCAACATATCCATCCGGGTCGGAAACATATTGCGTAGAATCACTGAGGAAAGGAATCGGTACATTTTTCGCCGTCCAGACCTCCCCAGCCGTCAACGCCAATGCATGAAAGGCAACCATCATCAAAGCCAAAAAATATCTCTTAAATCTCATAATTTCTCTATTTTGGTGCAAAAATACGCAATAAAAACCTTATATGCAAATACTTAGAGCATTATTTTTGCAAAAAAAGCCTTAAGTATTTTGTTATATCATAAAAAACTTGTATCTTTGCACACCGAAATAAAGAATAACAAGTAAAATTAGTAAAAAATAAAGAAATGACCAAAGCAGATATCATTAATGAGGTAGCTATCGCTACTGGTATGCCTAAGAAAGAAGTAGGTACTGTAGTAGAGGCTTTTATGGAAGAGGTTAAGAAGTGCCTCATCGAAAAGAAGGACAATGTATACTTGCGTGGCTTCGGCAGCTTCAACATCAAGCATCGTGCTGCTAAGACTGCCCGTAACATCTCTAAGAATACAACCATCACCATTCCAGCTCACGACTTACCAAGCTTCAAGCCATCAAAGAGCTTCATCGAGGAGATGCAGAACGCTCAGTAATACTGCTGGACAGAAAGAGAGAAATATCATTTTTTATAATAACAATATTTTAAAATTTTAAAATCATGCCAAACGGAAAGAAAAAGAAGGGCCACAAGATGGCTACTCACAAGCGTAAAAAAAGATTACGTAAGAACAGACATAAGAGCAAGTAAGCTAGCAGTGTAGCTAGTCTACTATAGCTCTCGGTCAGTTCGTGACTGAGGGGGTGTGTCAGTTCTGATATGGAATGACATACCCTTTTTTTGTATTAATTTAAAGTTAAAAGATTATTGAAGATATGACAAGCGAAGTTGTAATTGATGTCCAACAGAAAGACATCTCTATCGCACTCATGGAGGACAAGCAGCTGGTGGAATACCAGAACGAACCTCGTGAGGCATCGTTCTCTGTGGGCAACATCTACATCGCAAAGGTAAAAAAACTGATGCCGGGTCTTAACGCCTGCTTCGTGGATGTAGGTTATGAACGCGACGCCTTTCTTCATTATCTTGACCTAGGAAGTCATTTTAATTCCTACCAGAAGTACCTTAAACAAGTACAGAGCGACAGAAAGAAACTTTTCCCATTCTCTAAAGCCAGCAAAATGCCTGAATTGGAAAAGGACGGCAGCATACAGAATGTACTCAAAGCAGGACAGGAAGTGCTGGTACAAATCGTAAAGGAACCAATCTCTACCAAGGGACCTCGACTCACAGGCGAAATTTCATTCGCGGGCCGATACCTGGTACTCATGCCATTCGGTGATAAAGTTTCTGTCTCGTCGAAAATTAAAAGCGGTGAAGAACGCTCCCGACTCAAACAACTCATTCACAGCATCAAACCAAAGAATTGCGGCGTTATCGTCCGCACTGTGGCTGAGGGTAAGAAGGTCGCTGAGCTCGATGCTGAGCTGAAAGTCCTGGTGAAGCGATGGGAGGATGCTATCGCCAAGGTACAGAAGACCCAGCAGCGCCCGCAACTTGCATTCGAGGAGACCGGAAGAGCCGTTGCTCTCTTGCGTGACTTGTTTAACCCATCTTACGAGAACATCTACGTGAACAACGAAGATGTGATGAACGAGGTGAAGAACTATGTTTCTCTAATAGCCCCTGAAAAGGCGGGCATAGTTAAGCTCTACACCGGTAAGGTGCCTATCTTCGACAATTTCAGCATTACCAAGCAGATTAAAGCTGGCTTTGGTCGTGTTGTTAACTACAAGCACGGTGCTTATCTCATCATTGAGCACACCGAGGCCTTGCACGTTGTCGATGTAAACAGTGGTAACAGAACTCGTGAGAAAGGTCAGGAAGCAAATGCACTGGACGTTAACCTCGGCGCTGCTGATGAGTTGGCTAGACAATTGCGCCTCCGAGATATGGGAGGTATCATTGTTGTCGACTTCATCGATATGAATCTTGCCGAAGACCGACAGTTGCTCTATGAGCGCATGTGTAAGAACATGCAGAAGGACCGTGCCAAGCACAACATCCTGCCATTGAGCAAGTTCGGACTGATGCAGATTACACGCCAGCGTGTACGTCCGGCTATGGATGTGAATGTAGATGAAACCTGCCCTACCTGTTTCGGTACGGGCAAGATCAAGTCTAGCATCCTCTTCACCGACCAGTTGGAAAGAAAAATCGACCGCCTAGTCAACAAGATCGGCGTCAAGAAATTCACTTTGTATGTGAATCCTTACGTGGCTGCCTTCATCAACAAGGGCTTCATTTCCCTGAAGCGCAGATGGCAGTTTAAGTATGGTTTCGGCTTCAATGTGATTCCTTCACAGAAACTGGCATTCCTCCAGTACGAATTCTACGACAAGGACAACCAGTATCTGGATATGCAGGAAGAACAGGAAACAAAGTAAGTTTTTAATTATCAGAAAAAAGCTCCATTCGCATCTGATTGCGAATGGAGCTTTTTTATTTTGTTTTTCTACACCTTATTATATATAGGGCATTTTAGTACTCTATCTCATTATTCACCATCTTCTCTGTATCCCAAGGTGCAGGAGCACCACCGAGATAACGATGGAACCAGTCGAGATGCGCGTTGTAATAGAGCGGCATCGATTTCAGGTTGCTTGGCCAGTGACCATCATACTTCAAGACTATCAGTCGCGAAGGAATGTTCAGGGTCTGCAAGGCTGTGAAATACTGCAAACTCTGGGTATATGGTACACGATAGTCCAGCTCGCCCGTCATCACGAGGGTTGGTGTTGAGAAGTTCTTGATGTATGAGGATGGCGACCACTTCTCATAGAGATCGGAATTATAAGGCTGTCCCTCTAACTCAAAGTTAGGAAACCATACTTCCTCAGTACTGCCCCACATAGAGCGCAAGTCATATACGCCCATCATGGAAGCCAGACACTTGAATCGCTTGGTATGTCCCTGCAGCCAGTTCATCATATAGCCGCCATACGACCATCCCATCGCTCCCATCCTGGTAGAATCAACATATTCCAGGGTTGCCAATTTATCGGTAACCTTCATTACATCCTCGAATACCTTTCCGCCCCAGTCGCCAGAAATGGCACGGGTGAAAGCCTGACCATATCCAGTAGAGCCATGAGGGTTAGGATAAGCCACCACATAACCGGCAGCAGGATAAACCTGCCAGTCGCCACGGAAAGAATTCATCCATTGCATCTGTGGTCCGCCATGCACATTGATGATAAGCGGATATTTCTTGCTGGCATCAAAGTTGTGTGGCTTCACGATGAATACCTGTACCTTGTCGCCACCAGCGCCATCTACCCAGATACTCTCAGATGGACGGATATCCACCTCATCCTCCAACTGCTGGTTAAGGAAGGTAATCTGCTGTTCCTTGCCGCTTACTACAGGAGTTCCATTCCACTTCTTCATCTGCTGGCGATAGAGAGCCGATGGCTTGCCTGTCGTGCTATAGGTATAATATACCATACCCTTATTGTCGAAATCAAACTCCGAGATGGCCTTGCCCGTCAATACCGGCGAGATGGTTTTTCTGGCTATATCGAGCTTGTAGAGCGGCTCAGCGCCCTGTACCTGACCGAGGAAGAAGATACTCTTGCTGTCAGGAGCCCATTTGTAATCATCTACCCAGTTGTCAAACTTCTCTGTCAGGATGGTAGACTTCTTTGCAGCCCGGTCGTAGATAGCAAGACGGAAGCGATCAGACTCATAACCAGGTACTTGCTGCAAGCGGTAAGCGATATACTTGCCGTCAGGCGAATAGGCTGGAGTACCATCCCAAGCCTTGTTCTCCTTCGTGATGCAGACCGGTTCTCCCCCATTCACAGATACCGTCCACAGGTCGGCATTGGTGCTAGCCTCCTGATGCTCATCATGATTGGATACGAAACAGATCTCCTTGCTGTCAGGAGAGAATTGATAGGTGATTCCACCCCCAACCACGAATATCAGCGAATAATTGCCCGGAGTCAGATCCTTGTAAGTCTTCGTCTGTGTATCGAAAAGGATAAGGTGATTGCATCTGCCATCATTATAGCTCGTCCAATGACGGTAGAGCAACTTGTCGGCGATATGCGCCTGTACAGGTCCCTGCTCCTTTTTCTCCATCCGGGCCTTGTTAGCCTTGGCATCAGCTCCCAGGTCGGGATATACTTCTGCGGTAAAGGCAATGTATCGCTCATCCGGAGAGATGACAGGACTACCGATACCCAACTCATAATCAGTTACCTGTTCCGTCTCGCAGGTAGTCAGATCCATGCGAAAGATCTGAGCCGTCCCTTTCTCATAATTAGTAAAGAAGATACTCTTTCCATCCTTGCTCCATACGGCAGAACTGCTCTTTCCATCCTCGGTAAGAGCCTTGGTGTGAGAGCCATCCGCATTCATGATGTAGATGTCGGAGCCAGACTTCTGGTTCTTCAGGTCAGAAGAACTGGCGGTATAGCAAACCGTCTTACCATCAGGCGAAAGGCTCACCGAAGAAACGCCCTTCACCCTGTACAAATCCTCGATGGTAAACGCCCTTTTCTGAGCGTTTGCCGAAAGCAGCGCCATCACGAGTGCTGCCGAAAACATCAATCTCTTGTTCATATAACCTATATATATTTATATTTCAGATGCAAAAATAGCAATTATTTTTGGATTTTCTGCAACCTTTTCACTTCTTTTATCGTCTAAGCTATAAATAACATTGATAATAACATAAAAAAGAAAGGAAAAGACAATGATTTTAAGTACAACTTTACTGTGTTTCTCAGTGTTTAAAGGGGTTCTCTGATGCTCTGATAACTTGAAAATGCCGCAATCATGCACCATGTTGCACAATTGCGGCTCTTAACGCTGAAAATAAACTGAACAAAAACTGCACGGAATTATGGCAACACTGAGATTATATCTAGACACAAGGGTAAAAAGGCAGGATGGTACGTTCTCCATCCGGCTTGCTGTCAACCATCATGGTGGGACTGCATTTATATCCCTCAATCAATACTGCAAAAAGGATGAATGGGATAAAAGGGCTTGCAAGGTGCGCAAGCGTCCGGATCGTGATGCTATCAACGACTTCCTTCTTGACCGTCTTAATTTTTATAATAGAATGATGATGAAGGCGCAATGCAGGGAAACATACCGTGGCGACATTACGGCTAGAGAACTTCGGGACTTAATCATGCTTGAAGCTGAGCCTGCAAGGGAGAAGGTCGCCCTGCTTCGTGATGGCTTCATTGCCTACGAGGGCAGGAATCTGAAAAAGAACACGATAAACAGATATAAATATACTTGGGCAAAGATTGAAGCTTTCCTTGGGAAGGAAAAAGCGGCTCTGCTTACATACGATGAGATTAACCGCTCTTGGCTTGAAGACTTCGATGCGTTCATGGCAAAGGAAGGCTTGTCGAGGAATACCAGAGCCAGCAGGATGCTCTGTGTCGCTGCTGTCTTCAACCTTGCGATAGATAATGAGCAGACGAAAAACTACCCTTTCCGCAGGTACAGTCTCCGGCTTGAGACAACGAAAAAGCGAAATTTGTCGGTTGAGGAAATCCGGTCTGTTTTCGAAGCTGGTGGTGATGAACTGGTCGACATGTTCCTGCTGATGTTCCTGCTGATTGGTATCAACGTAAGTGACTTGTTCGCCTTGACAAAGGAGAATATCGTCCGTGGTAGACTGGAATACGACCGAGCGAAGACTGGTAGGCATTACTCCATCCTTCTTCATCCAGAAGCTCTCCGAATCATCGAGAAATACAAAGGGGAAAAGAAGCTGCTTCGTTTCTCGGAGCATTTCAGGAACGTTGATGTTGCAACGGTCATGATTAATAAGAAACTCGCAAAGGTGCGCCCTGGGCTTACTACGTACTACGCTCGCCATACGTGGGCATCTATAGCCTTCAACATTGGTATACAAAAGGACGTGGTGTCGCTTGCGCTGGGTCACTCGTTCGGTGTCCGGGTAACTGATACCTACATCAATGCAGACCTATCGAGAGTAGATGAAGCAAACCGCAGGGTTATTGATTACGTGCTATACAACAAGAAATAGCCCTTATTTCTTGCGAATTTGCCGCAGAAACGGCTCAAATTGTTTTTGGGGATAGTTTTACGTGCTTACCACGTAAACGCCACAGAACGCAAATTTCGGGGTAAATCGGGAAAAGAGCACAAAAATACCCCAGCGGTGAAAAAGTCGAGTCGCTGGGGTAATAAGTGGAGACCACTTTAAACATTCAGTGATGCAAAGGTACGCTTTTCCTTTGAAACCACCAAATTATTTGCCAAAAAATTTCTTCCTCAACAAATCATTGATAAATCGTGACTTGTTGGGCAATGCGTTGAGGAAAGGCAGCAGGTCGTTGTCTATCTGTATGCCAACTAGCTTGACCGTTGCGCCTGCACCCTTCTTCGTTCTCTTGATGTTTCTTTTATTATTCTCCATATCCGTGATTCTTTACTGGTTCTCCATTTACCCGCAAGAGGTTGCACTGATAGATGCTACACCTCTTCGGGTTCTTTCGTGGCGTGCCATCCTTCTTGCAGGTCATACCTCGATATACGAGGCAAGGCAAGGGGTATTCGTAGGTTCCATTCACAACCTCCCAGCTTTCAACCCTTATCGTGTCGCAGTGGTCGCTGATATAATCGCCAACATTAACTGGGCTGTGCTCAGTAGCAAACGCTCTTGCCAGAATTCTTCTTTCGTTCTCAGCCTTCACGTTGATTTCGTGCAGGGCTTCTCTATACTCTTGTTTTGTCATTGTCTTCTGTATTTTTTAAATTGCCTATCTAACTTCGTTTTCATTCGGTTCATCTTGTGCTCAAGCCTGCCAATCTGCTTATAAGATAACCACTCCGGCTTGATATTCAGTTCCAGCCAGTACTGGCGCATTTCCTTGCAATGCCGGGCGATGCTCGGGAAATAGAGGTGACGCTCGTATGGGTTGCGAAGGAAGTACTTGCAATCGGATAATAGACGACCAAGCATCATGTATTTATGCTTTTGCCCTTCTCCAAGACTGACAAGCCTTCCGTTGTCCCCGATCCACAGCATTGCTCCCTCTCCCTTCCAATTAAAGTCGAAAGCCTTGCTTACCGGATAATAATAGCCATCGAGCACCGTACCTTCCTTTAGGTCTCGCCCTATCTCTCGCAGGCAGGTTCTTCCCCAGCTGGTCGTTACCTCAACCACTGCTTGCGCTGGTATCTTGTCGTATTCCTTCATATCTTGCCAAATTTAAATTTCTCTTTCCGTGATGTAATACTTGTATGTCACTCCACCCATTTTAACCTTGAAGTGTCGGTCTCCTTCTTCCATCATTTCTGCAAATGGGTTGTTCCTGAAGGTTTCCTTAATTCGAGAAAACCTTTCCTCCATTATCTCCTTGGTTCTGTAGTCTTCGATGTGACTATCAACTTGCCCAAGGCTATTTTTGCCGTTCAAAATGTATTGTTTCATATCTTGATATATTGTGCAGGGCTTGCGCCCTGCTGGTTAATAATTCTTTGATATTCTCTAGCCGCCATAAACTTCTCCGCTCCCTTCATGCTTCGGAAAGCTTGGCTTTTGGATGCTGTCACTGCGATGTAGCTCTTTTCTCCGTTAATCAAGATTGAGCCGTTCAAGTCCAAAACAAAATTCTTGTAGTCGATAGTTTTCATTTTCTTGTCCTCCCTTGATTACTTAGCATACAATGTTACAACCAATCCTCTTCTGAGTGCGCAGCGGCAAGCATCCATACCAGCCTTCAATGCTCGCTTGATAAACTTATTGAAGAGTTCTGCTCCGATGAGCTTCAAGATTCCGCTTACTCCTACGAGTGTGTTTATCTTCTTGCCATCCTCTGTGCGTCCGAAGACCTTAATACGGAAGTTAGAGTTGATGAACTTTGTAGTGAACTCTAAAATGTTTGAATTTGACTTTTTCATTTTTCTTTGGCTTAACCGTGTTGCCTAGGGCTTAATGTTACTGAATGTTTATTGTGCTTATTTCCTAAACACACCGCAAAGATATTAATATTTTTCGGTTCTACCAAAACTTTTCCCGAAAGATATTAATATTTTAACTTTTATTGGCTGTTTATGTCGTAAGCACAGCTGTTTTCGGTCGTTTTCAGTACGCTTTCTGTCGTTCTCGGTACGTTTTCGGTCGTTCTCGGTACGTTTTCGGTCGTTCTCGGTACGTTTTCGGTCGTTCTCGGTACGTTTTCGGTCGTTCTCGGTACGTTTTCCACGCTCTATATAATAATAACCTGCACGCATTAGCTAGAATGAATATAATCTAACTCTCATATCCCCTACCCCTTTTCTCTCAATGAAAAGTGTTCTTCGCACAAAAATGGGCAGAAAAACGCTCTCCTGCGCTTCCTGCCCTTTTAAAGATTGATATTATGATTGAACCTATTGAACTCTCTTCTTGATGCGCTCCTTTATCCAGCAAACCGCAAAGATTGCTAGGAATAGCAATACGCAATCGCCAGCTAATAATCTTATCTTATGCCATGTGCTCGCTGGCTTCTCTACCTCCTTGGTCTTGTATCGGTTCACGTAATACTTTACCTTTACGGTGTCGGTCACGAATGTGTAAATGTCGCCCACGATGGTGTCCGTCTTGGTTGTCGTCATCCATCTGGTGGTCGTAAGATTGTGCCACCGCTCCTTTATGATGGTGTCGCCCTTGATATAGACAAGCACGCTGTCCTGCTTGAATACGCTGTCATGCTGCTTGGTGTCCTGCCAGTGGATCTGTCGCTGGTTAACGCTGTCACGTCTTACGCTTGTGTGTGCGCTGTCGTGATAAATCGTGTTATTTTGCGCTGTTTTAGCGCAGGAACAGCCAAAAATCAAAAGTGGGGTAATTATAAGCATGGCGAGAAATAACGCCACAGAACGCAAATTTCGCCCTTTTCTTGAATTTTCCATACTTTGAAATGTTTGATTGATGTGCTTATTACGCAAGCACCTCAATTTTCAAGGCTTCCTTGGCTCGCTTCAAATACTTCTCGCAGGCTGCCAGTCCCTTGTACCCTCCGTTTATCTTCCTGCGGATAGCCTTCAGGTCGTCTTTGTCTGCCAGTTCATTGCAGCCGAAGGTGTCGAATACCCACATCGAGGATTTTGTCGCTCCCAGAGAACGCTCCAGAAGTTCGGGACTTCCCACAACATCGAAGCCGCAATAATTGGCATACTTCCGATAGTTGGCTCGCCCGGTAATCTGAATAAGACCTCTGCCCTTATACTTCACGCCATCGCCCTGCTGGGTGTTTCCGAGGTCTTTCCTGCCCTCGTAGGCTCTGCCGCTTGCCAGTTCCTTTGTGTATCTCAACTCTCCGCTTTCGTGGGCAATCTGTGCGAGATAGTGCGCCATCCTTAGTGGGGTGTTGATGTGGAAATGCTCTGCCCATCCGTTTATGATTGGAAGATAGGTGTCTGCCCTGCTGCCTGCATTCGGCATTACCTTTACCAGTTGCGCTCTAGTTATCCTCATTATCTCCTCCTTTCTTTCGTTCTTCCTTCATAATCTCGACAACCGCCTTCGCAATTTCGTCCTTATTCTCGAGGATCACCTGCATCGTTCGGTCTTGCTTGCGTATCTCTGCCTTCTCGTATGCCTTCTCCCGGATACTTTTAAACTCACACAGAAGCAGATACACCGTCCAAGCGATTGCGAACATCGGGAAGGGAGAAATAATACACGTGGCCACGTCCATAAGCGAAGCAATACCGAATGTCGGGAAATACTTCTTCGCCTTGTCGCACGTCTTCTTCAGCCCGGTTGACGTTCTTGCAACATGCAGTTCCTTCGCCTTCTGTATGCCTGCTATCAGGTCAATTGTCATCGCTATCAGAATTGTAGCGAAACAGATAAAAATTACTAGGGCGCACAAATAAAGGTGGTGCACCTGAAAATCGTGAAATACTTCGCTCATATCAATTTATTTTTTGGTTATTCCAATTTTTCCCAGTCAATGGTCACGCCCTTCCCGATGATGTCTGCCGTCCACCTGCAGAATGCCATACCCTCGTATCCGTCCGGATCACTGGCTACGGCAATAGCATACTGTACGCAGTCGCTCTCGGTCTTGATTACCTTCGGGTAGAAGTCCGCATAAGCCATATTAGCCAAATAGAGAATATCCCCGAGGGTCGTGCCCTTTGAGATTATCTCGTTGTTTGTCGCAAGCCGGATTTCGTCTACCGTCCAACGATGGCTCGTTCCGTCTACGTTCTTCATCTGCTCGCTTGCCTTGATTGCTAGCTGCTTCGTGAAGTGGTAGCCGTGCTTGGCAACGTATGCCACATACCCACTGGCTCCCATGAGTGCCTTTGCAGCCTTCTCGTATGGTAAGCTGTGGATGATGTCGCTCTCTTGGTGCTGGTGTCGCTCTTCCTCGCTATCGCAAGAATGGCGCATAACGATTATTTTCTTCATTGTGCGCCCTCCTATCCTAGTTTGTCGAGTAATTGCTTAACCATGCCACGAATGCCGCTTATATCGCCCTCAAGTGCCTTGAAACGCTTTTCGGTTTCCTGCTTTTCCTTGATTGCCGGGTTCAAAGCTGCAAGAAGTTCTTCGCCCTTGGCTTTCCGCTCCTTGCTTGGCTCGTATGCCTTGATTATCTCATCGGCTTCATTTACCAATTTCCCAACTTCGGGCAAAAGGTCTGCCTTATCGGTTGACAGTACGGTTTCGCCTGCAAAGGTTACTCCCAGGTGTTCGGGGATAGTGTAGATTGTCTGCTTTCCCTCCACCTCGATTGTTACGTCTCGCATTGGCTGTCCGCTGCTGGAAATGGTTGCGATGCCAGTGTTGATGTGCGGCTGGTTGTCTACGACCTTGCCTTCCTTAACTTCCACCGTCTGCTTGTCTAGCAGATAGACCGGGTGATTTCTTTGTATATTCTTAAATTCCATAATGCGCTCTTTTTAGATAATTCGATAAATAGACAAAAAGGGGTCTCACTGGTAACACAGCGAGTTGCCCCTTGATAGATTTTGTTTACCGCCTACGCTCCAGTGGTGGTTGTGGTGGTCTTCAACGCTGCAATAAGTTCAGCGTTCTGTCGCTGCTGGCTCAACTCCAGGCGTGCATCGTTGTACCGCTGCTGCAAATCCTGCTGCCAGTGATTGTTCAGCACATCGATAACTCGCTGGGTGTTGTCTTGGTTCGAGCGGATGATGTCGCACTTGTCCTGCTGCATCTGATAGCCTAGCGCAGAGAAGCCTCGCTCTATGCTGCGGTTGTTGAAATCGAACCCTCGCTGCATTGAGTTCTCGATGTTCTTCTGCCCCAGCTGGTTGTCGTAGCCCATCTTGATGATGTTCTGCTGGGTCTGGCAGCAGCAGTCCTTCAGTGCAATGGTCATCTGCAAGTTACCCTGCGAGATGGCATTGATTACTCGCTCTGCCGAATAACCAACTTGTCCGCTTATCTGCTGGATGCCTGCCTGAATGCCGCAAACAGAAGACTGCAATGCGTTGAAGTCGCAGTTCAAGTTAGCCGCCAAGGTCTTCAAGTCCTGGTTGTTGCCCTGGATTGCTCCCATCAACAAGTCGCTGTTGTGGTTGTCTGCCATCTGGTTGCGAAGGCTGTCAATCTGAGACTGGATTTCGGCTCTCTGAACGTTGCCGTTCTGTCCGTTCCAGCCATCGCCATACATGAATCTGAACATTCCCAACATCATCATGTAGGCGAAAGGGTTGTTCCAACCTCCACCCATACCACCGTTCATTGCTGCCAGCATAGTCGCTGGATCATTGTCTCTACCTCTAGCAAGCAACGCTGCTGCTAGGTTGTCATTGCCACCGTCCCCAGTGCAATAGACTTTTTCGATTGTGTCTGCCATAAAATTTTGAGTTAATTACGTTACGGAAACCAAATATTGGAATCCGCTGCAAAGTTACTCTGATTTTCGGCTCGCTCCAAAAAGTTAGTGCAGGGGTATTTATCGAATTATTGTCAAAGAACGCTTTTGGTTATTTTCTTTTTATTTTTTGATTAAACACAAATCGGCTCAACGTCCTTGTTAAGAAGGGTCGCTTGTGCCGTGGCAAGTCGATAAACTCGAGACGTGCTGAGATAAGTGTAAGCCATCTTGCAAAGATGTCTCACTGCTGGAACGGTGCGGTTTAATACGGTCGCAGTGGTCGTTATGCTGAATCCTGCGTGTATCATCTGCTCAACGACCATACATCGTGTCATAACGAGGTTTTCCGCTCTCGACTTGCCGAGAACATCTTCTCTCGTAATGCTCAACTCTCCGCTCGGCAGTTCAATAGCGCAACACTTGATTACGTTGTCTATAACTCGCCATAGTTCTTTCTCCTTGTCATTCATATGATTTTGTTTGTTTATTAATTTTAGTTTTACTTGTTTTGAACAAACTCTGCAACAACAAG
>ULYO01026470.1_pt1 | contig 25184 bp, 13 predicted proteins | sample 1962281 | NCBI WGS metagenome assembly ULYO01 (sample SAMEA4835866, study PRJEB28245) | human gut metagenome | biome: gut microbiome; material: fecal sample | place: Denmark | collected 2008 | reverse complement strand
ATCTCAGCGTCGACGCGGGCGGCACGATGCGCGCTGTTGATGTAAGGAGGGTGGAGGTGAGTGTTCCTAAAGTGCTCGACATTAAGCTCAAGGGCCGGTTCAGCAACGTGATGAAGCCACAGTATATGCGTGGCGCTGTCGACATTGACGGGCGCATGACGGGCGGCAGCTATCTGAAGCGGGCACTTGCTCTGCCGGCTGATGTCAACGTGCCGGCGGTGGCGTTGAAAGGAAAGATTGACTACAGCGACGAGAAGGCCAGCGGCATACTGCGCGCCACTTCCGGTGGCGGCAAAGTGGTTGCCGACGGAAAGATAAATCTCAAGAACGAGCATTACGACGCAGAGGTGAATCTGGCGGGATTCAACGTGCGCAGGGTGCTGCCAGCTGGCGATATAGGCTCTGTCAGCGGCTCTGTCACCGTCGAAGGTTCTGGCTACGATATCTATAAGATGCGCACTGACGCGTTTGCCGATATCGCAAGCATAGAATATGCCGGAGTGGAATACCGCGACCTGTCGGCATCTGCCAGTCTCGATAACGGCAGCTACGATGTGGCGTTGTCGTCTAACGATGAGAAGGTGATGCTTGGCGTGAATTTGCAGGGACAGATGACGCCTGATGAGTATCATGTGAAATTCAACGGCCGTATTGACAATATCGACCTTGTGGCGATGAATATGGCAACAGAGCGTCTGTCGGGCGGAATGAACATACAGGGCGTAGGACTTATAAATCCGAAAAAAGAAGAATATGCCGGCTATATGCGCTTGTCCGATTTATTTGTGCTGCTTCCTGGCAACACGTTCCGCACAGACAGCATCGACATAGGGTTCCGTTCGAATCCTGAACACACTGGGTTTCGTCTGCGCAACAACGATATGCGCATGTCGTTCCAGACTTCGGTGGGGCTGACAGCTCTGTCCGACTCATTGGCACAGATAATGCCGGCTGTAGACAGTATGCTTGTGGCGCAGCGTCTCAACCTTGTACAGCTTAACCGATGCCTGCCGCTGTTCACTCTCGACTTCAAGTCGAAAGACCGCAACATCGTGCAGAAATATTTCTCTGGTATGGGCGCAAGCTACGGCGAGCTCAACATTGGTGTGGAGAAGCGTGAAGAGCTGAGGCTACAGGCGTCGCTTCGTGATTTCGGCGTGGGCGACGTGCGTTTCGACGAGATAACAATGGAAAGTCACACCGACTGCGACTCGCTGATATACAGCCTCGGCGTCAACAACAAGCCGGACAATGCCGAGTTTCTGAAAACGGCTACGATAAAAGGGTCGGTGAGCGCAAACTGTGCCGACATATTCATAACGCAGGTGGACCGTTACGACGAGACGGGATTCAAGTTCGGACTGCGGGCGGAAATCGCCGACAGCATCGTCACGGCACGCCTTTATCCGCTGAATCCACGCATCGCCTTCCGCGACTGGACGGTCAACGAGAGCAACTACGTGGCATACGACATTAACAAGAATCTGTTTAAGGCAAGTATGACGGTCAACAGTGCCGGCAAGAGCCTTATCAAGCTCTATACCGACCGCGACGGGTTGTTTCACAACGGCATCAATGCCGAGCTTGCGGGCATCGAGCTGCGCGATTGGCTTGTGTTGTCGCCTTTTGCTCCGCCGATCGACGGCACGCTGTCGGGCAATGCGAAAATCAATTTCAACGAGCAATATTATTGGGGCGACTGTTGTATAAGGGTCGACCGTATGTCGTACGGCAAGAAGCTTGTGGGCAATCTCGACCTTGACGCCAAGCTTGCCATGACCGACGATGCGACAAAGACATACGCGCTTGCCGACATGGAGCTTGATGGAAAGGAGATAATGACTCTGCGCGGCATGAAAAACGATTCGTTGCCAACTTCGGAATACAATCTCGACATTGCCATCAAGCGTCTTCCGCTGTCGAGGGTGAGTGCGTTTCTTCCTGACGGCACCGGCGACATGTCGGGCTATCTTAACGGCTCGATGAAAGTGGTAGGCCCGGAGGCTAATCCATCAATCAACGGCTATCTGCAGTTTGACACCGCACAGGTGCGCATACAGAACTACGGGTCGGCGCTTACGTTTGACGGCCGCCGCATCCCTGTCGACAACGGGCGTGTGAGGTTTGACTCTTATGAGTTGCGCGGCGCCAACGGCAATCCGATCACTCTCAATGGATATGTCGACTTGTCGATGGATGTAGACAAGATTTATTCAGACATAAAGCTCAAAGGACGCAACGTGCAGGTAATCAATGGAAAGAAGCGTGGCAGAGTGGAACTTTACGGCAAGGGATTCGTAGACATAAACGGCGCCGTGAAAGGCTATGCCAACAATCTCGACATGCGTGCCTCGGTAAGCATCCTTGCCGGAACCAATCTCACCTATGTTTGCCAAACATCGTCGGTGGCGCTGACGGAGGGCGCTGACGAGGGCGTCGTGAAATTTGTGAATTTCTCCGACACCACTCGCCATGCTGCCGACAGCCTTGCCGCACAGCCTTATGCCATGCGCATAAAGGCGGCGCTGATTGTGCAGCCTAACGCTGTGTTCAACGTCAACCTGTCGCCCGATGGCAAGGACAAAGTGCAGATTGACGGGGAGGGAATGCTCAGCTATTCGCAAAACGATCAGGGCGACGCATCGCTCATAGGCCGATATGCCATCAACAGCGGTTTTGTGCGCTATTCACCGCCTATGATGTCGGAAAAGAATTTCAAATTCCAGGAAGGCAGCAGTCTGACGTGGAACGGAAATCTGCTCAACCCGTCGCTCAACATAAAGGCGGTGCAGGAAATGAAGGTAAACGTAAACGGTGGCAATCAAGGTTCGAGAACCGTGCCGTTTGACGTGATTCTCAATGTGGGCAACACGCTTAGCTCGCTTGCCGTTTCGTTCGACCTCAGCACCGACGGTGATATGACGATAGCCAACGAACTCAGCGGCATGACGGCGGAGCAGCGCGCCACGCAGGCAATGAACCTGCTGCTCTACAACACGTATACCGGCACCGGAAGCAGTGTGGGCAATCCTGCCGGCGGACTGTCAGGCAACATGGCTTTCTCTTTCCTTGAGTCGGTGGTCAACAAGTGGGCTGCAAGCAACATCACGGGTGTTGACCTGTCAATAGGCATCGACCAGCAGGATCGTCTGACGTCGACAGGCACATCGAAGTCGATGAGTTATTCCTACAAGGTGTCGAAAAGCGTGTTTGACGACCGTTTCAAGATTGTTGTCGGCGGCAACTACACCAGCGATGCCTCCGCCGAGGACAATTTGGCGCAGAATCTGCTCAACGACCTCTCGTTTGAATATAAACTCAACAAGACGGGTACAACCAACGTGAAACTGTTCTACCACAAGGAATACGAAAGCATTCTCGAGGGAGAGATAACCGAGTATGGAGCCGGATTTATGTGGAAACGCAAAATCTCGTCGTTTAGAGATATGTTCAAATTTTTGAAAAAGTGGCGACGCAAGCCCAAAGAGAATAAAGAATGAAAAAACTGTTGTTTGCTATATTGATGTTGCTGGCGATGTCGGCGTGCTCAACCACTGCTAAGTTGGCTGAGGGCGACGTGCTGTATACTGGAGTGAAGAAGCTCAACGTGACAGCCGCCGACAGCGTAAAGATTCCGTCGGGCATATCCGACAACATCGGCGAAATCATCGATGTGCCAGCCAACAACTCATGGTATTCGCCCTATGTGCGTTCGCCGTTCCCGCTTGGGCTGTGGCTCTACAATCACTGGCCGGAGGACTCCAAGGGGCTTAAGGGATGGATCTATAGAAAGTTTGCCGAAGAACCGGTGCTGATGTCAGACGTGCGTCCCGACCTGCGGATGAAGATGGTGGAGGACATGCTCGACAAGAACGGATATTTCGGCTCAACCACGTCCTACGACTTGAAATACAGCAAGAAAAACAGCCGCAAGGCGCGCGTAAACTACTATGTGCGTCTGGCGCCGCCAAAGCGCATAGCCGAGATTATATATCTGCCTGACTCTTCCGAGCTCAACGTGATGCTCAACCGCTATATGAAGCGCGACAAGTATATGAAGCTTGACGCTATCATTTGCAACGACTCTCTTTCGGTGGCACGCAACCGTGTGACAAACCGCCTGCGCAACCACGGCTACTATTATTTCCGTCCGGAGTATATCACGTTTCTTGCCGACACGCTTCAAGTGCCGGGCAAGGTGGTGGTGAAGATTGACTATGCCGATAACATCCCCGACAAGGCGTTGTGGAAATACAAGGTAGGCGACGTGAAGACACTCGTGATGCGCAACGACAATGGCGGCACGCCCGACACGCTTATAACCGACAAGGGAATCGTGGTGAAGATGGCGCCGTCGCGTCTGCGCAAGAGCCTTATCCCGTCGTGCATCACGTTGAACAATGGCGACGATGTGAGCGTGCGCCGTCTCACCAACACACAGACCTACCTGTCGAGGCTCGGCATTTTCGATTTTATTTCGGTGAATGCCACGCCGCTCGATTCAGTGAAGACAGCCACTCTTGATTTCGACATCACTTGCCATTTCGACAAGCCTCTCGAGACGCAGTTTGAGGCCAACTTGACTTCAAAATCCAACAACTATCTCGGTCCGGGAGTCTCATTTCAAGTGCTTAACCGCAATATCTTCGGAGGCGGCGAGCGGTTGACTGTAAAGTTTGACGCTGCTTATGAGTGGCAGATAGGCAAGGTGGATGGCCGTCGCAACGACTTCAATTCTTATGAGTTCGGGTTGCAGACCGAGTTGGCGTTTCCGCGTCTGCTCGCACCTCATTTCATCCCGTTTATCAAGCGTGAGCTGGCGTGGACGCGCTTTTCTCTCGGAGCGACGGTGATGAACAGACCTAAATTTTTCAAGATGGTGCAGTTCGACTTCGGCTGGAACTACGATTGGAAAGGCTCGCGCTATTCGCAGAATCAGGTGACGCTGTTTGGCTTGAAATACAACAAATTGCTGAGCACCACTGCCGATTTCGACAAGACAATGGAGGAAAATCCGGCAATAGCGCTTAGCTTCCGCAACCAGTTCATCCCGAAATTTGCATATACCTACACTTTCGACCGCGGCTTCGGCAAGACTCGCGACGACCAGCACTTCACGCTGCAGGCTGGATTCACTGAAGGCGGCAACCTGTTTGCTGGTATCTGGTCGCTCGCAGGAAACAAAGGGCAGAAAGAACTTTTCGGCACGCCGTTCTCGCAGTTTGTCAAAGCAACGTTGCAGATGGTTTATTCCAAGCGCATCACGGGCGAACAGCGCATCGTGGGACGCGTCTATGCCGGCGCGGCACATGCCTATGGCAACTCGCAGGAGGTGCCTTATGCGGAGCAGTTCTATGCCGGTGGAGCCAACTCCGTCAGAGCTTTTGCCGTGCGCAGCATAGGTCCGGGCAGTTATCACAGCAACGTCGATGGCAACGGATATTACGACCAGACGGGAACGTTCCGTTTCGAAATGAATGCGGAGTATCGTTTTCCCATTGTCAGTGTGCTGAAGGGCGCCGTTTTTGTCGACGCCGGCAACATTTGGTTGTTGAAAGACGACCCTATGCGTTCAGGAGGTACGCTCAACAGCAATTTCTTCCGCGAGCTTGCCCTCGGCACAGGCTTGGGGTTACGTCTTGATATGGGTATGATTGTGGTGCGCGCCGACCTTGGCGTAGGGCTTCACCTGCCTTACGACACAGGCAAGTCGGGTTATTACAACATTGGTCGTTTCAAAGACAGCCTTGCCCTCAATCTTGCCATCGGCTATCCGTTCTGACGCAGAAATGCAACGAAAAAGCAAGCGGCTTCGGCATCAAGTAGATGCTGAAGCCGCTTGGCTGTATGATGGCTGGTGGATTATTCCCACTCAATGGTTGCCGGTGGCTTCGACGAGATGTCGTAGCATACGCGGTTCACGCCTTTCACCTTGTTGATGATGTCGTTTGACACCTTGGCAAGGAATTCATAAGGCAGGTGAGCCCAGTCGGCTGTCATGGCGTCGGTGCTGGTCACGGCACGCAGGGCCACTGCACGCTCGTATGTGCGCTCGTCGCCCATCACGCCCACGCTCTGCACAGGCAGCAGAATCACGCCAGCCTGCCAAACCTTGTCGTAGAGGTTCCAGTCGCGGAGGCCTTGGATGAAAATGTCGTCGGCATTCTGAAGAATTTCCACTTTCTCGCGAGTGATGTCGCCGAGGATGCGCACTGCCAAGCCCGGTCCGGGGAACGGATGGCGGCCGATGAGATGCTCGGGCATGCCGAGCTCTCGTCCCACGCGGCGCACTTCATCCTTGAAGAGCAGTCGCAGAGGCTCGCAGAGCTTAAGATTCATCTTCTCAGGCAGTCCGCCCACGTTGTGGTGGCTCTTGATGACCGTTCCGGTGATTGACAGCGACTCGATGCAGTCAGGATAGATTGTGCCTTGAGCAAGCCATTTCACGTCCTTGATTTTATGAGCCTCTTCGTCGAACACGTCGATGAAGCCTTTGCCGATGATTTTGCGCTTGCGCTCAGGGTCGGTGACGCCTTCCAGCTCGCAGAAGAACTTTTTGGAAGCGTCGACGCCGATAACGTTCAGTCCGAGGCACTCATAGTCGTGGAGCACGTTGCGGAACTCGTTTTTGCGCAGCATTCCGTGGTCTACAAAGATGCAGGTGAGATTCTTTCCGATGGCGCGGTTGAGAAGCACAGCCGCTACCGATGAGTCGACACCGCCCGACAGTCCGAGCACCACCTTGTCGTTGCCGATGCGCTCTTTGAGCTCGGCTACAGTGGTCTCGATAAACGATGCGGCACTCCAGTCTTGTTTCGCACCGCAGATGTTGACCACGAAGTTGCTCAGCAATTTTGTGCCTTCCTCAGAGTGGTACACTTCCGGATGGAACTGAACGCCCCACACCTTCTCGCCCTCAATCTGATAGGCGGCGATTGCCACCTTGTCGGTCGAAGCGATTGTTTTGAAACCCTCAGGGATGGCTGTGATTGTGTCTCCGTGGCTCATCCACACTTGTGTGTTGTCGGAAAGTCCGGCGAGCAGCGGGTTTGTCTTGTCGATTGTCGACAAGTGGGCGCGGCCATACTCGCGAGAGCCTGCCGGCTCCACTTTGCCGCCGTTGGCGTAGGAGATGAACTGCGCGCCGTAGCAGATGCCCAGGATAGGGTATTTGCCACGGATTTCCGACAGGTCGATTTTGAAAGCCTTCTCGTCGTAGACAGAGAACGGGCTGCCGGAAAGGATAACGCCGATGACCGAAGGATCATCTTTCGGCATTTTGTTGTAGGGTACGATTTCGCAGTACACGTTAAGCTCGCGGACGCGTCGTCCGATGAGCTGTGTGGTCTGAGAACCGAAATCCAGAATGATTATTTTTTCGTGCATAAATAATAAATATTATGTATCTAAACAAAATTGTTTCATTAATAGTTTGTTGCCCACAATCCACAGGTTGTCGCCAACGGCAAGCACGCTGTCGGGCGTGGGCGTCTCGAAGCTTCCGTCAATGCGTTCGATGGCTACAAGCATCGCGGAGTATCTGACTCTGAAATCGAGGTCGCCGATGCGTTTTCCGGCAAGCGGCGATTCGGCTTGCAGCACAACGCTTGTAAACTCCATTTCTCCGGTCTTGGGCTTTTCCGCCGGTTTGCTCTCAACCTCGTTGATGAGGTTCTGAATCTGTTCGTCGGAGCCAATCACGCCGATTGTGTCGCCGGGAAACAGGCGCATGTCGGCGGTAGGCACGGCAATCAAATCCTCTCCGCGCTGTATGCTTGCCACGTTTACGCCGAAGCGTTGTGCCAGTTTGGCGTCGGCGAGGCGCTGGCCAACAAACGGGCAGGTGTAGCCGATGGTGATGTATGCAAGGTGCATATTGCTTACGAGGTTGTTGTTGCGGCCGCTGCGGCGCAGCTCGCGCTCATTGAGGTTGTCGACAAACTTGGTCTCGAATTTAGAGGTGTGACGCCGCACGACTTTGGAGAAGTTTATGCCCACAAAAATCAGCAGCGCCGTTCCGACAATGATTGAGACGCTGTGCGACGACGTGTCGAGCAGGAAGAACAGCAGGAAGCCTGCTGCAATGGCGATTCTCACCGCACGCATGGCGATAAACGGAGCGTCGGTCTGGACACTGTGGCGCAGTTTCTCGCGTTCCCATCGCTTCATGCTTGGATAGCACAGGGCGAGCATGAATGGCGACATTGCCAGGAGTGTGGCCGCCGTGGCGAGCGGTTGTCCCCAATCGTTTCCGAAAGTGCGGTCGGCAAAAGGAAACATCCATATCGATGAAATCCAAAGTATCGCCGTGAGGAGCACACTGTAGAGCAGCACGCGCCAGATGTTGCGGCGAGCCACGTCTTTCCACAGCAGCTTGATTTCCGACTCATTGCGTGTCGACTGCTCGCTGTAGCGTCCAATCCATTGCGACAGCCATTGCGGGGTGCCGTGTTCAGCCCAAGCGCATATCGGGTCGGACGCTTTGATGAAGTAAGGGGTGAAGAATGTGGTGATTACCGACACGGAAACGATGATAGGGTATATGTTGCTGTCAATCACTCCGAGCGACATGCCGAGCGTGGCGATGATGAATGAGAATTCGCCGATTTGCGGCAGGGCAAGTCCCGACTGGAGCGCTATGCGCAGCGGCTGACCGCCGACAAGCATACCCATGACTCCAAAAATGAATTTTCCGACAATCACGAGCAGCGACAAGATTACGATTGGCATCCAGAATTCGCCGAGCACGTGCGGGTTTACCATCATTCCGACAGAGATGAAGAAGACGGCGCCGAAGAGGTCTTTTACCGGGGCTGTCAGTTTCTCAATTCGTTCAGCCTCGCTGGTTCCGGCAAGGATGGAGCCCATGAGGAATGCTCCGAGCGCGGCGGAGAAGCCGGCGTAGGTGGAGGTGATTACCATCAGGAAGCACAGCCCGATGCAAAGCACCAGCATAAGCTCGTCGGAAAGAAACCGGCGTTGGCGCGACAGGAACGAAGGTATGGCATAGACGCCGACCACATACCATAAAATCAGGAAGAACGACAGCTTCATGACGCTCCATAAGAGCTCTTCGCCGCTGACGCTGTTGTTGATTGCTATTGAGGAAAGCAGCACCATCAGAATCACGGCTATCAGGTCTTCCACAATCAGCACGGCAAGCACTTGAGGCGCGAACCGCCTGTGGCGCATGTTGAGGTCGTCGAGGGCTTTCATGATGATGGTTGTCGACGACATCGACAGCATGCCTCCGAGAAACAGGCTGCTGATGAACGAGAATCCCATCAGTTTGCCTGCGAAATATCCAGCCACAATCATTCCGGTGACGGAGAACAGGGTGGTGACGGTGGCTGATCCGCCAACATTCATAAGTTTTTTGAAACTGAACTCAAGTCCGAGCGAGAAAAGCAGAAAGATAATGCCGAGCTCTGCCCAGAATTCGATGTTCGACTCGTGGATCACCGTCGGGAAATATCCGAAATGCGGACCTACAAGGAAGCCGGCAACGATGTAGCCAAGCACCACGGGTTGTTTCAGGCGTTTGAACACAACAGTAGCAATGCCGGCCACAATCAATATCAAAGCGAGGTCGGATATCAATCCTGTGGCAACATGCTCTTCGCCGCTGTTTGGCGCGGTGTCTGCCGCGGGCACCGACGTGCTTAGCGAGGCAGATTCCACAGCCGCCGGTGTCGACACCGAGGCGTGGAAGAAATTGTCAAGGGTTGGTAGGTTGGTGAAATTCATTTAAACTACTGTTTTTTTATTGTTATAGTTAAGCGAGTTTAGGTATTTGCCGTTTGTCGCCGACAAGCCAGATGTTGTCGCCTTCGTGCATCATGCTGTCGGCTTTGGGGTTCTCAAATGTCCCGTCGGCGTGCTCAATCGATACAAGCATAGCGGAGTATTGTCCGCGCAGGTCGACGTCGGCGACTTTCTTGCCGTTCAGCGGCGAGTTTTCCGACAGCAGCACACTCGTGAATTCAATGTCGATATTTTCGTCGGTGTTTGCCGCGCCGGTGTTTGCCTGCTCTATCGTCTCAAGCAGATGCTGTATCTGCTCGTCGGTTCCGACCACACCGAGAGTGTCGCCCGGGAAGATTCGTGTCGAGCCGCCGGGAATCGGAATTGTACGGTCGCCACGCTGGATGCTTGCCACGTTTACACCGAAGAGGTGGCCGATGTTTGACGATGCCAGTTTCTCACCCACAAACGGGCAGTTGTAGCCCACGTTGACAAAGGCGAGGTGCATGTCGCTGACAAGGTTGTTGTTGCGTCCGCTGCGCCGCAACTCCCGCTCGTTGAGGTTGGCGATAAACACATTCTCGATGTAGTTCATGTGTTTCCTTACCGACTTTGAGAAATATATCAGTACCAGCACGAACAGTGCCGCGCCGATGGAGATTGCAAGAGCGTGGGAGTAGGACGTGAACAGGAAATAGACCAAGAAGCTGAAAGCGATGACGATACGCACAAGTCGCATGGCTATGAACGGCACGTTGGAATGCACGCTGCTTTTCAGTTTTGTGCGTTCCCATTTCTTGGTGCTCGGATAGCAGAGCGCAAGCAGAAACGGTGCCATTGCCGCGAGGGTGATGCCCACGGTGAACGCTTTTGCCGTTCCTGTACTCATAAATGACTCCATCAGCGGTGCCAGCAGATGCGCCGACAGCTGTAAGATTGCAACGAGCACCACGCAGTAGATCAGCAACCGCCATATCGTGCGCCGCAAAGCCTGTTTCCAGAGCAGCGTCACCTCCGACTCGTTGCGTGTCTGCGACTGGCTGTAGCGCGCGATGAGAGCAAGCAAGCGTGCCGGCAGATGCTTTTCCACCCAGCGGTCTACGGGGTCGGCGAATTTTATGAAATATGGGGTGAAGAACGTTGTTATTACCGACACCGACACGATTATCGGATACAGCGTTTTGTTGATCACACCGAGCGACGTGCCGAGAGTGGCGATGATAAACGAGAACTCTCCAATCTGCACCAGCGAGAAACCCGACTCGATGGCAATGCGCAGCGGTTGTCCGGTGATAAGCATGCCTCCTGTGCCGAACACAATCATGCCGACAATCACTATTGCCGAGAGGATGAGGATTGGCACGGTGTAGGTGGACAGCACCTGTGGGTCGACCATCATGCCTACCGACACGAAGAAGATTGCGCCGAACAAATCCTTTACCGGAGCCACTACTCTTGACATGCGTTCAGCCTCGCTGGTGCCGGCAAGAATAGAGCCCATGACGAAGGCGCCGAGTGCCGACGAGAAGCCTGAATAGGTGGATGCTATCACCATAAGGAAGCACAGCCCGATGCACAGCACGAGCAGCAGTTCGTTGGTGAGGAAGCGGCGTTGGCGCTTGAGAAACGTGGGAATGATGTAGACACCCACAAGAAACCACAGGATGAGGAAGAATGACAGTTTGAACACGCTCCACAAAAGGTCTTCGCCGCTGACACTGTTGTTGACGGCTATCGATGACAGCACGACCATCAGGATGACGGCAAACAAATCTTCCACAATCAGCACGGCAAGCACCTGTGGCGTGAACCGCCGGTGGCTCATATTCAAGTCGCTGAGCGCTTTCATGATGATGGTTGTCGACGACATCGACAGCATCGCGCCGAGGAAAAGACTGCTGATGTTGGTGAAGTCCATCATCCGTCCGGCAGTGTAGCCGGTTGCCATCATTCCCACCACGATGACAAGCACAGTCACCGCAGCCGAGCCTCCTACATTGAGCAATTTCTTGAAACTGAATTCCAGACCGAGCGAGAACAGCAGAAAGATGATTCCCAACTCTGCCCAGAAGTCGATGTTGGCCTCGTCGACAACGGTGGGGAAGTAACCGAAGTGCGGACCCACGAGAAAACCGGCAAGAATGTAGCCCAGCACAACGGGCTGCTTCAGCCGCTTGAACAGCACGGTGGCAATGCCCGCCACCACGAGAATCAGACCGAGGTCGGAAATCATGCTCGTTTCGCCGTTTGACGGCTGCTGTTGCTCTGAAATTTGTGCGTTTGATGTTTGTGCCGTTGTGGTTTGCGCCAAAGGCAATCCGCTGGCAGAAAATGCCTGGTTGAACGCAGGCACGTTGAATATCTTTTGAGATAAAAAGTCGCTCATTATGATAGTCGCTGAGTACTGTCGGTTTCTTCTGCAAAGGTACGAAGAAATAATGTAATCTTCAATCCGTTGAAACAATTTTTGGATGTATGCGTTTTCTTACTGAAAATCTTTGTAACTTTGCGGTGATTTTTTACGTTTACGGATATGAAATCTGAAAAATTTGAAAACAAGGAAATGAAAAAGGCTGCCGGAATGGTGCGTGTCGGAGCGATATTGGTTGTCGTGGCTCTGATTGGTCTGCTTGTAATGGGTGTGTCGTCGTGTGGCGGCTCTGACAAGGACAAGATGCAGCAGCAACTTGACTCTTTGAAACTTGCGAACGAGAAACTGCAACTCGCAGGTGAGACAGAAGCGCTCAATCAAGAGTTTCAACAATATGAGAATCAGGCGCAGTATCTGAAAAACGATTCGCTGCTCGAACAATATTCGCAGGCTAAGGACAAGGTGGAGAAACTGCTTGCGGAACTGAAATCGGAGAAGGCCACCAACAGCAAGCGCATAAAGGAGCTTAAAGGCGAGATTTCAACGCTCAAAGGATTGCTCCGCCACTATGTGGAGGTTATTGACTCGCTGAGCAAGGAAAACACGGCGCTACGGAGTCAGAACGAGGAGCTGCAGTCGCGCAACCAGCAGCTGTCGACCACCGTTTCTGACTACAGCCAGAAAAACCAGCGTTTGAACGAGCGTATGCAGCTGGCGGAGAAGCTCAATCTTACGGGATTGTCGTTTGTCGCTGTAAACAAGAAGGGAAAGGTGGAGAAGAAGATTGACAAGGCAAAACAACTTGTAGTGTCGTTCACAATACCACAGAACAATTCAACTCCGGTAGGACAGAAAACGTTCTACGTGCGCATCGTGAGTCCGGAAGGTACGGTGCTTGGTGGCGGACGCACATTCCCGTTTGAGGGCGGCAATGTGGTGTATACAGAAAAGAAAACCGTGGAATACGACCAGCGTGAATTGTCACTTACCGTCTACCACAACATCTCGACAGCCTTGTCGAAAGGCTCATATCATGTGGAAGTGTTTGTCGACAATTATCGGATTGCTTCCCGTTCGTTCTCAATGACAAGATAATGACTGTCTACCGGTCGAAAGTTGACGTGTGGCTTGTGGCGCTGTCGGTAGGCATTATGGCTGTCGCATGCGTGCCGGGGCTGTTCTTCGATTTTTCGTGGGGTGCGCTGACGGCGTGCCTGCTGTCGCTGGCTCTGGTTGTGTCGGTTGTGTTCAGCATCCGTTATGAAATCAGCGGCGACAAGTTGCGCGTGGTCTGCTGTTGGATATTCATTGAAACTTTCGACATCCATAAAATTACGTCGGTAAAGCCGACGCGCACCATCCTTTCGTCACCGGCGGCGTCGCTCGACCGCATAGAGGTGCGTGCCGGTCGCCGCTCGGTGGTAATCTCACCGCGCGACAAGCAGGCGTTTGTCGGCCACCTTCTTGCAGTGAACCCGGCCATCTCTGTGGAGATATAGCAGCATGGATATGTTATGTTTCAATGAAAATACATAACGTTGTGTTATAAATATCCAGTCATATGAAAAAGTCAGGTTCAATTTTGTTGATGATGTTATGCCTCTTGATGGCAAGTTGCACGACGTCAAGAACAACCGTTTCACAACCAGCTGACCTGTCTAAATATAAATATGCTACGATGGTTGATGTGATGAGTTATCACGTCACGGTTCGGCGGCATTGATGGATGCAGAAATAAAAATATATGATGCCATTGATAATTCTCGGCTCCGGATGATTGGATACCAAGCGATAAATGAGCTTACAGATGAGCAAAAGCAACAATTGCTTCTGGAACGTTTCTGCGTTACGCAAAAAGATGAGGAATCCGTTGTTACGGTGAATTTTGTGGATTATTTTTACGGTAGGCCGATTGCATCTTATTTGTAGGCTTTGTCCGATTAAACGATACCGCTCTGCGAGTCATTATCTTGGCTGTGAAACGTCGGTCAATGCATTTTGAAAATAGTTTGGCTGGCAATAATGTAAATAGCGACCGCTATGAGACGGTCGCTATTTCTTTCTATGGGTGTTGCTATTCAGCGGTCAGCGGAGCGATTCATTATGACAGATTGTTAGGAATCGAATCCGTAAGCATCGCTCTGTCTTGCTTGTCCTGTTGTTCTGTTATGATAGAATATTTAGAAGAACGACAGGCAAGAATCATTACCACGAATGCAACGATGGCGATTGCTGGAATCGCTTGTCTCGTTTTTTTGAGAATGGATTTAAACATATTATGAAGTAAATTATTATGATTGTGAAATACGTTATTAAGTCTTGCCAACAGAATGTGCCAGGCACGATTTTGACATCTTGAAGCATTTCGTGCAATGGTCCGATGCAGCAAGCTATAATGGTTAAAACAGGTCGGAAATTCCGTTTCAGTGGCGTTTGGAAGCATAGTAATGCGGCAAACCATAGCGCGTCAGGCATTGTGTTAATAAGCCATAAAGGCGGTGATGGAAGTGCTTGCCGCACCCATGGCATATAGTCCACACCATTAAAAAGTGAACTTGGACGCCAGATTAAATAGATGCTTGTCCCAACCAGTAGCGATATGACGCCCAACAAATACCTTAAAACAACGGGTTGTTTATTCGCCATATGTTGAATCGACGCTCTTTGTTGCCTCGCGACGATATGAAGTAGATGAATTTTCCGTCTGGTGACCATGCCGGGCTGTTGTCAACTTCTGGGTGGTGTGTGATTTGAGTCAGCTGGGTTCCGTCAGTGCGGACGGCATATATGTCGGTATTATATCGTCCTGAGATGTTGGACAGAGAGCTTCCGACAACGAGCACCCATTTGCCGTCAGGAGAAACTACAGGGTCAGAGAATCCTTTCTCGGCATCGGTCAGTAGCAAGGTTTCATCACCCTTTTGAAGGTCAATCATCCATATTTCGCTGTTGCCCTTGGCTGAATTGCGCGTGCAGAGAATTTTCATTGGTGAGTTGCGCATGGTTACGGCGTTATAACCACGTGTGCAGCTGAGCAGCTCGCCTGAATCAAGGTTTATAGCCCAGATATAAGGCCCGACATTGTCGTAACGTGTGAAATAAAGCATCTTTCCGTCATCGGAAACCGAAGGCGACCAATCGTTGTTGTTTGAGGTGATTTGCTTCACGAGGTTGCCACTATGGGCATCGGTGGAGCAAATCGTGCTTTTATTGTCGGAATTGTCGTTGAAATATAGATTGCCGTCTGTTGCCCAAGAAATAGTTAGGGCGCGGCGGAATGTCCGTTGTGAGGATGTGCTGTTAGGCTGTGAGCTTCTGACCATAATATTGGGAGCTTTGTCAACGTAACTCAGATAGGCCAATTCCTTTCCATCAGGGGAGATGCATAAGCGTGGCCCGGAGTCCCATGTCAGTCTGCTGCAACCGGCATAGCCATTGGATGGAAGTGACTTTGTGTAGTTAAGGTACTTGTTGCTGATGACAGAGTTCTTAGTTTCGTCGGTGACTTTTACAAGATTTAATCCAAGCTCTTGTGGCACAGAGTTGTCAAGGATGATTTTTTTATGCAAGCGGCATGAGGTCAGCAATGCCGTTGCGGCGAAGGTGATAGCACTGATGCGTAAGAAAAAAGAGTTCATAGAGTATGAAGAATTTTTCAATTCCCTACAGACTCTTCGGAATCGGGAAAGTTGTTATAAAAATAAAAAAGCGTGAGAGTCTGTACCTGTTACTCGTCCCACAACTTGAGGCTCTCGCATTGCCCATCTTGGTTGAACGAGCAATAGCAGAGGCCTCACGCAAATATGCATAATCAATTTCAATTTTCTTACAGAAAACTGAAATTTAGTAAATACATATCCACTATGGCATCTACTGTTGCTTCATCCTTGACCAAGATTAGAAATTTGCGAGATTTCAAGTTGTCAAGAAAGAGCGTAAGTAAACGCTTTCAAAAATATTATGTCAGCACACCCTCCCACATATCCAATATCTGGACTCTGTGGACGATATGCATTGCAAATGTACTAATAATTTTGGAAAAAAGTCATTTGGGGACATAATTTTTTTGATGGGAATAAACCGCCCAATCGTAAATCTGCGATTGGGGCGGTTTATGCTGATGTAAGTGGGCTATTCCACTGTCAGTGATGTTCCTGCGGAGTGGCTTGTGAGAGCCGGTGCATATTGGCATTGCAGCGAAGCGATACCGCTGGTGTATGTGCCGGCATTGTTGGCGTAGACGTCGTAGGTGATCACGTATGTGCCCTTGCTGATGTGGCTGAAGAAGATGTTGGTTGCCGAGTCGCGCGTCTCGCGGTATGATCCGGTGCCGTCTTGCCATTCGTATACGCTCAGCTGGTCTGCCGGTTCGAAGCATGCGCCACGGTTGTCGGTGAGCGCCACGAAGTCGAGGTCGCGCTCCGAACGGATTGTGAGCCGCACTTGTATGCGGTCGCCAACGGCAAATTCCGTTGTGGCATCGGGGCGCAGCGTGTTGGCACTGTTGTAGACGTAGAACTGCTTTTCGATACGTATGTCGGCGTTTGCGTGGCTCTTAACGCTGTCGGCGGGCGCATTGTATTGGCAATATACCGCTCCCCATGCCGGACATCCCTTGTCGCGGCGGATGCTGATACTGCCATCGTTGCGTTTCATGTCGATGCTTCGTCTGATGTATCCGAAGTAGGGCGTTGCGGCGTCGGTGTCAATCTTGACGTTTCCAACTTTGATTTGTGGTGCTTTGCGCACTGCAGCAGTCCAGTTTTTTCCAGTGGTGAGCAGAGCGTTGATGGCGTCGCACGCCTTTGTTGCGCCTCCCCAGCATTGCGTTTCCTTGGCGAGCAACAGCCAGTGGCGCACGTCGTCGATCATCGGGTCGTCGGGATTCGCTTTGTTGAGTGCCTTCAGAGCCGTCGATGCGAGTGTCACCTTGTCGATGCCATCGATGTCCCAGTATGTGCCTCTGTCGCCCGATTTGCGGGCGAATTGGCGCAGCGATTCCACAACGTTGCGAGCCACGTCGTTGCGGCCGCTGTTTGCAAGCAGAATTGCGGCTTTGGCTTTGCCCATTATGCTGTAGTCGCCCCAGCCTGACGCCGCCATGTCGACTACGCCGTCGGCAATCCACTTGATGGAGTCGGCAGGAGCTGCCACAGGAAGCATCGAGCGGATGAAAATATAGTCGGATGCGCTGGTAATTACGCTTTTGCGCGTCGCGCCCTCGCGTTTGCTCATCTTGTTGTAATAGTTGTCGCAATATTCCACCGCACGCTTCACGATTTGCTGTGCAATTGCGTCGTCGGCAGGGTAGTAGCCCATCTCGTTAAGGTAGCCGAAGAGATTCAGCACCTCCTCTGTGGTCCAAATCGAGCTGCGGCAACCGCGAAACCATTCGAATCCGCCGTCGGGGCGTTGAAGGTCGTTGAGGGCGGTCAGCGCACGTTGTTGGCGGTACTGTATTGTAGCAGGGTCGGCAATGTCGGCAATGTGCGCCATCATGTCGGTTTCCGTCTCGGCGCGTCGGCTCCACGGCGTGTTGTCGAGTGCAATGGTTTTCAAATCCGCATTCTGCTCAAGCCGAGATTTCAACGGCGATTTCTGCCATGCGGCAATAGCGTCGGCAATCTCCGGATTGTCGGCAACGATGCGCGATGCCACGGTGGCTACGTAGTAGTTCACGATGTGGGCTGTCGCCGTTTCCGCCGTCTGCTGCATTGAAGGCAGAGCCGAAGCGGCATACCAAGCAGGGTTGTCGGCATACTCCAGTGTCAGTCGACCGTCGTGGTTGAAGTGTGGCATGGTGATGTCGGCACGGCTCTTGTCGGCAGTGATATAGAACGGCGAAGCCTCCACGACATCGGTTGTTGCCGGAAGCACGGCTATGCGGTCGCGCTGCCCGTCGGCGGTGCGGCCGTTTTGACAAACGCTTGTTGTCACGACGACTTCCGTCGAGGCAGGCACGTTGAAAGAGGCGGTTACCGTCTTTGATGATTTAGCCTGCAGCACGATGCCTTTGAACGCATGTTTCTGCCCGTTTATGTCGATGACCACGTCAACGGTCTGCTCAGTGTCGGTGTTGTTTTGTGCGGCGGCAGAGATTGTCACACAGTCGCCCTCGCGCACGAAGCGCGGCAGGTTTGGCTGCACCATCAGTTGCTTGGCAGCCGACACGATGCGGTTGATGTAGTGGGCGTGCAAGTCGTCGGTATATGCCACAGCCGAGAATTGCCATTGCGTGTTGCGGTTTGGCACATCGAACGTGAATGTCACCTCGCCTTGCTCGTTTGTCACCAGTCCGGGCAGGAAGAACGCAGTCTTTATGCCTTCATCGCGGAGATTGGCAGACTGCTGTCTGTCGGGTTCTGTTGCCTCGGCGTCGGTCTTTGACTCCTTTGTGACGAGACTTTCCTCGAGCTTTGCGTCGGCCATTGGCGCAGCGGCGTAGCAGCGTAAAGGAGCCGAATTGCATTCGGAAACAAAGTAGTCATAGCCAAGCTGACGGCCGTAGTAGTTCAGCCACGGGGTGACAAAGGTTGCTACATCAAGCATCTGTAGAGGAGAGTATATGCTTGAGTGGCAATCGCTTGGATCTCTGAAATCCTGCCAGTACTCATCGGCGGTTGTATATGTCGGGCTGAAACGATAGGTGTTTATGCAAATCGAGTTCAACGCCGCGTCATACATGTTGGCAATCACAGCCGAACGAAACGTTTTGCCGTTGTTGTTCTTGATGCGCAGTTTCCAGGTTTCCTTGCCGCCCGGTGTGATGTTGTCGCGGAAAGTTTCGGCAACAATCTCAATTGAATCTTGAGGCGTGGCTGGAGTAAGCGTGATAAATGCCGACTTCGTTTCGTGCTTGTCGGTCCAGTAGAGGCACAGACACGAAGAGCCGCGCGGCGCAAATTCAGCCTTGCCCGTGAATTTATGCATTCCTGCCTCGGCATGGTGCCAGCCGTAGTCGGTCACATTTCCGTCGCAGGCAATCACGTAGAAGAACCAATGCGGCCTGCTGTTTCCCCAATTGAGAGCGAACGAGCCGTCGGCGGCGCACTTGATGTCGGTGTCATTGTCAATGAGCATCGGAGTGTCGAACGCAGGCTTCGCATCGGTGAAACGGTAGAGCCGCAGGCGGAACGACGAGCTGTCGCTGCCGTCGGGTATTGATACCTTGACGGTGTATTCGCCTGATGCAATGTTGTTTGCATCAATCGTGATGTTGTCGGGCGACAGAGAGCCCTTTTTCACCACGTTTGAAGCGGTGTCGGTGATTTCGTATGTTAGATTGTCGAAATTTTTCAAATCCCGGCTCAGCGCCACCGGCTTGTCGGCATTGGCGGTGATGTTGTCAAGCATTGGCAGCGACGCCATTTTTCCCATTTTCAGTATTGCTGAAGCCGTTTGTGTCTCGCCTCGGCTGTCGGTGGCAGAAACTTTGGCATTGACAAAGATTTCGCCTTTGGCGGCAGAGAAACATTCCGCCGGCACGCAGATTGAAAATTCGCCGTTGCTGTCGGTAGCGACGGTTGTCTCGTAGTCGGAAAAGTCCATATCGTCCCACCACCATGAGAAACTCTCGCTCAGCGCCACTTTTACATCTGTCTCTGTGAGAGGCATCTGTGAGAACGTCATGGCCTTGCCCTTTATCGTGACATGCTGGAGGTCGGACAGCTCTGATTTTTCACGGTCGATTTCGATGAAGAACGTAGGCGCCTTGTATTCGCTCACCTCGATGTTTCTCCACACCACAGGCATGTCGCCGGAAACGACAACAAGCTGGAACGTGCCCGTAAGTCCGTCGGTCGGCAGCGTGAACGATCCGCTGACGCGTCCGAATTCATCCGTCTGCAGTGTTTGTGACGCGATGGTCTCGTCGGCAGTGTTCTGCAATTCCACTGTCAGCGATTTCTTTTTGGCCGTTTCGAGGAAACGCATCCCCGAAACGTAGGCTGCTACAGCGAAGTTGACCGTCTCGCCGGGGCGATACACGCCGCGGTCGGTAAACACAGTCGCTTTCAAGTGTCGGCTGCCTTCTGTTGAAGCATAGTTGAGCCAAGTGCTTAATGAACGGCTGTGGTCGTTGCCTACGATTGCCTGGAAATAGTAATAGCCGTAGTCGTTGAGACTGTTGAGCATGGCATAGCCGTTGGCGTCTGTGCGAAGGCTTTTGACAATTTTTCCGTCCTCGTCCTTGCGTACGGTCACGGTGGCTCCCTCGATAGGTTTTGAAGAGTCGGTGTCGACCACCATCAGAAAATAGTCGCCGTTGATGCGGTTCACCATCATGATGTCGATAGCCGATACCGTGAGAACCGATGGCGTTTGATCGGGGATAACGGCGTTGTGGGAGTTTCTGTCAATGAATTCAGGGACAAGAATATATCTTCCAGTCGGCAGTCCGGGGAAGCGCACCGTCTGACGGTCGTCGGCATTAAGATTTGCCGACCATTCCATCATAGGCTTCATCTGTTTCAGGTTCTTCATCCTGATGTCGAAGATTCCGTCGACGGAATATGCGCGTATGGTGATTCTGTCTATATTCTTTTTGTTGATGTCAATCAAGATTTCCTCATTTGGTTTTGCCGCTTCTGAGTAGCTTATGACCATTATCTGCTGGTCGATGCGCTTCAGAAAATTGCGCAACGCGTTGATGCGCGGATAATTGCTGTGGCGAGCAACAGCCTTGCGCGCAAGAGCCACCGTCCTGGGGCTTGAATCCAAGTCGACCAGATAGTCCAGAATCTCCACGGAATAGGGAGAGTCCTTGTATTTGTCGGCAAGGTCGAGAAGATGGGCTTTAAGCTCCGCTTCTGCAGCCTTGCTGTTGTTTTCGGAGTCCTTGATGCGTTGCAGCTCCGAGTAGATAAACGGGGCTGAACCCTCCTCGTGGCTTGCCAGCAGGCTGGCGTAGATGCCTGCCACGCATTGCCTTGCAGCGCTGTTTTCATTGTCGTTGGGATAAGAGTCGGCCAAATCGTTGATTTTGGCGATGCCGTGGTGTGCGAGCATGTCATAGAGCGAAGGGACAAATTCCGGACACACATTCGGCATCTCAAGGATGCTCTCATAGTCCTTCACCGGCGTGGCGAGCAGCTCCGTTCGATGGCACAAAATCGAATCTGTCAGCTCGATGATTCGGTCTTCATAGTCCTCCCGGCACCATTCCCGAGGGTCGGATGGACGCACGTCGCCGGCTTTCTGACGGGAGTCGTATTTGTAGCTTTCGTGCTGGTATGCCGCAACCACAATGTCGGATTCCAGACCAAGCAGCAGTGATTTCGCCCTGACGTCAGATACTCTTGCAGCGAAACTGTCCACGTGGTTTATGAGTTCCGGCATATAGTCGGCTGATATTTGTGATTTTGCGATAGAGAGGCGCACCAGTCCGTCGACAAGAGCCTTGTGGTTTCCCTTCTTGTCGGCTTTCTCGATTTGCTTTGTCGCGTCGTTGATCACGGTTTCCGGATATCTGAAATCAGGAACGTTGTTTTTGCCCCATGCCGCAGTGCCGCAGATAAGAGCCATTCCGGCAGCCAAAAGTAGTTTGCTCATAGTTTTTTATGTTTTGTTGTAACAAAAAAGCGCCTCAAGCATTTGTATATGCAAGAAGCGCTTTGTGCCATGTCTGTTTCGATTTGTTATTTCGAGCGTCGTTGTTTCAGCAAATATTGGGTGAATTTTTCTTCCGCCTGCTTTAGCAGGAAAAGTTGCTTTTTCGACAGGAATTTGCTGAACTTGTTGAAATAATCCAATTCAATCTCACCCTGTTGTAGAGTGGTTTTAGCCATTGCTGTCGCCGCCGCTTCAAATTCAGTTTCGGATGCATTTGTGTCGGCAGCCGTTTTTTTCATCAGAGCCTCCGCTTCTCTGTTCATCTTGTAGATGGTCTTTTCCATTTCCTCATATAGCGGAAACAGTTGGTTTTGCTGCTCTTTTGACAGATTCACCTCTTTGGTGAAGAATTCAAATTTAGTTTTTCTTATTTGCTCCATCCATCTCGCCCGTTGAGCCGCCGTGCTTTGAGCCGACAGAGCGCAAGGCGCAAGGATTATTGCGATAAGAAAAGAGATAAGGGTTGATTTGCGGATCATGTCGATTTTTAAATTAGTTTGCCGTAGTGTCGAAATCCATTGAAGTGTCAATTCCGATTGTGTCGTTCAGAAGGTCGTCGATAGACACTGTTCCGGATTTTTCCAGTTCATTCCACATGTCTTTGTCCTTCATCGCTTCTGCAATCTGACCTTCGGCGGCGATTTCGCCACTGCGAGTCTTCAAATCTTTGAACAGATATCCCATGCACCATACACCGGCAAACATAGCCGCCATGTAGACATACGGACGGATACGCAACCAACGCGTAGGCTTCCGCTTGGCAGGAATCTGCTTTTCGGGCAGTGATGCAGCCATTTTCTTCGCAAAATCAGCGAAATAGCCTTCGGGCACATTGAAACCCGCATCTTTGCCAACTTTGGTTAATATGTCGCTTTTTTTGTCCATAGTACCGTTTTGACTTAGTTAATGCCGTATGGTTTAATTCTGCGAGAAAAAAAGTTCAATTTTTTTTACAGCGTGGTGGTATGAAGCTTTCAGCGCGCCCACCGTAGTTCCGAGGATTTCCGACATGTCCTCATATTTCATCTCGTCGAAATACTTCATGTTGAAAATCATGCGCTGTTTCTCGGGCAGGGTTGCGATGGCTTTTTGCAGCAACAGTTTCAGCTCGTCACCGTCAAACCATTGGTCGCTTTCGAGCGAGTTTACGAGAAACGAGTCGTCATCGTCGATTGAAATGTTTTGTTTTTGCTTTTCCTTGTTGATGAACGTAATAGACTCGTTGATGGCGATTTTATACAGCCAGGTGGAGAGCTTCGCGTCGCCGCGGAAGTTCTCTATGTTTGACCAAGCCTTCAGAAACGTGTTTTGCAGCAAGTCGTTGGCGTCGTCATGGTTCATCACCATGCGTCGTATTTGCCAATAGAGTGGCTCGCTGTAGGTCTTGATGATCTCAGTGAATGCCTCCCTGCATTGTTTCGGGTCGTGAAGCCTTTTGACTATTTCAGTATCGTCGATGAGCATAATAGGTTTCAAAGGTACGCTATTTTTGCAGAAATATCCAAATTTAGAAATAAATCAGATTATAAAAAACTTTAAAATAGTCAAAACGGCACATCCGCAACAGGATATGCCGTTTTGACTATTTTATTGCAGATGCCTATTTCTCAGAGTTTTGCTTGACAGAAGGCAGCAGTTTGCCCATTGCAGCAACGGAATAGTTCAGGCCTTTGATGTTGCAGTTGAACGCAACGCTTGCAACCGCACCCTTTGAGGATGTTTCCATGCGGAAGTTTGTCACTTTGTGGCTTGGCATCGGAGTGTCGCTGATTTTCGGAATCAGCTCGTCGGCTTTGAATACGTAGCCTGAAGCCGTCATCTCGACATCAACATCGGGGAACACCATCGTCATCTGCGGCATTCTCTGTGCGAACTGAGCTGAAACGATGGTCACGTTTGCCTTTGTCGACGTGATGAAGTTTACAAGATAGGTTGTCACGGTTGTTGTAAACGGAGCGATGCCCTCAGCCGATGTCGTTGTAGAGCAGTTGGTGTAGTAGATTTCCGGTGTCGCGCTTGTCGATGTCTGAAGCGTGGCGAAAATGTCGTATTTGTCGTTGACCGTATAGCTGATTTGCAACACTGTGATGGCGGTGACCATCGACGATGCTGTTGAGTTGCTTAGAGCGTAAGCTGCGATTGAACCGTTGAGGTCGGTCACCTTGTAGTTGTTGCCGTCGCTTGCAACAGGGGTTGCCTCCGGAAGAGAGAAGGAGAAGCCTCCGTTGGTCTGGTCGTATTTCAATGCGATGTTGTTGAACACGAGCGAGATTTCCTCTCCGTCGCTCTCAATGGCGCCGGTTGCTTTGAGTGTCATCGTCATTTGTGAAAGGTTGATGTCCATTTCGTATTTTGCCGCCTTGTTGCGCAGAGGCGCGTCGACTTTGGCAGGCTCGTGGATGTGGTTGTAGCCCTTCAGCGCAATTGTCTGTGTTGCGTCGGGAGTGTCGCCTGAATTGATGCATGACTGCATTGAGAACACCATTGCGAGAATGGCGAAAAGAGAAATCAATTTCTTCATTGTAGTTGTAGTTTTTATGTTTTTAAATATTCACTCTCAGAGTAGCTCCAAACTGCACGGGTTTGCCTCGTTGCAGGAACTCGTGCTGAATGGAAACGAAGTAGAACGTGGAATACTGCGTGGCGGTGATGTTTTTTGCCCATAAATCCACGGAAAACTTGTTGCAGATAAGTTTGACGCTCGCGTCGAGCTTGAAGTATAGGTTCTGTGCCGTAGAGTTGTCTTCGTTCCAGTAGATTTTGCCGATGCCCTGTGTCGACAGTCCCGTCGAGATGTAGCGCAGCGGTCCGAACTGCACGGGGATAAGATAGTTTGCAGCGGCAAAAATGGTGTTTTGCGGAGCGTAGGGCACGAAACGTCCGGAGTAGTCCTCCTTGCCGTTGTTGAACTCTATGAACTTAGCGTTGGTATATCCGTAAGCAGCGTTGAGCGTCAGCCGTTCCACCGGGCTGTAGGCAACCGACACCTCGATGCCAGCGCTGCGCGCTTTTCCGGCATTGGTCATTATGCGTCCTGTAATGTCGCCATCGGGAAACACCGTCAGCTGCTGGTCGCGGCAGTAGATGTAGAAAGCCGTGGCGCTTGCCGAAAACTGCTTGTCGGCAGTCTTTATCGACGCTCCCAGCTCTGCGTTCCAGCTGTTTTCAGGCTTGTAGCCCACCACCTGGTCCACATCGTAGCGGCGTCCGATGCCCATGCTCTCCATCAGCTGCTGCTGCAGCACGTCGGAAAACATCTGCGTGTTGAATCCTCCCGCCTTGTAGCCTTTGGCAACAGTCAGTCTTACTTCCGCCTCGTGGCGCGACGGGATTGAGTATGAGACAGAGATTTTGGGCAGCAGCTGCGTGAACGACCGCTTCAGGCTTCCGCCGTTGTGGATTTCCACGGGGTGGAACGCATAAGGGCTGAGCGAGCCATCGCCGGCACGCTGCATCACGG
>ULYO01039127.1_pt1 | contig 25273 bp, 29 predicted proteins | sample 1962281 | NCBI WGS metagenome assembly ULYO01 (sample SAMEA4835866, study PRJEB28245) | human gut metagenome | biome: gut microbiome; material: fecal sample | place: Denmark | collected 2008 | reverse complement strand
AAAAGCTATCAGCTGTGAGCTGTCAGCTGCAAGCTGTGTTATAATAAATAAATTATAGGGTGTGTATTGTCTTTGGAGGGGGTATCAGGGTGGCAGAGCTGAATTTACTGCGGGAGAAAATTTTGAGCGACGGGGTGATCCGTCCGGGGAATGTGCTCAAGGTGGACAGTTTTCTGAATCATCAGATCGATGTACCTTTTATCAGTGAACTGGGGAAGGAATTTAAAAAGCTTTTCGGGGATCGGAAAGTGGACAAGATTCTGACGATCGAAGCGTCGGGAATTGGTATCGCCTGTCTTACAGCAGTGTACTTCGGCGTGCCCGTAGTTTTTGCGAAGAAATCTGCGGGAAGCAATATGGATAAGGAAATGTTTGCTACGGAGGTCATGTCATTTACCCATAATCGGAAAAACCATGTGGTGGTGGCAAAGAAATATCTGAAACCCGACGAACATATCCTCATCATGGACGATTTTCTTGCCAACGGCTGCGCCGTGAGCGGGCTTCTTGATCTGGTAAAACAGGCGGGCGGTATCGTGGAAGGTATCGGCATCTGCATCGAAAAAGGCTTCCAGGGCGGCGGCGACGCGCTCCGTGAAGCGGGATATGATGTCCGCTCTCTGGCAGTTATTGAAAAAATGGATGCCGAGACAGGCGTCATTACGTTTCGCTGAGGAGGCCAGAATGAATACAGATCCGATTTATGAAGCGGATGGGAAAATATCTGTCCGCAAAGCAGTGCCTTTCGGTCTCCAGCACGTTCTTGCCATGTTTGTGGCAAATATCGCGCCGATCCTTATCGTAACGGGCGTGATAAAGGTGCCTGCCTCAGAAGCGGGCGCTGTTGTCCAGGCGGCCATGATCATTGCAGGCATCGGCTCCCTGCTCCAGATGTATCCTTTTTTCCGTCTGGGCAGCGGACTTCCTGTTATCATGGGAATCAGCTTTACCTTTGTTTCTGTTTTTTGTGTAATCGGATTGAAATACGGCTACGGGGCTATTCTCGGCGCTGTCCTTATAGGCGGTGTTCTGGAGGGGATCCTCGGTCTCGGCGCGTCATGGTGGCGGAAACTGGTACCGCCCATCGTTTCGGCAACTGTCGTGACAGCTATCGGGTTTTCACTGCTTCCCATCGGAGCGAATTCTTTCGGCGGCGGTTTCGGCCATCCTGAGTTCGGTGATGCCCGGTTCCTCATTGTCGGAACGGTTACCCTGGTTTCCTGCCTTATTTTCAATATCCGCGCAAAATCTTTCTATAAGCAGTTATCTGTTCTTTTCGGGCTTTTTGTGGGGTACGTTACGGCATACTTCTACGGTATGGTTGATTTGAGCCGCCTGACGGAAGTATCCTTTGTGTCTCTGCCGGTTTTCATGCCTTATTCTCTGGAATTTCATTATGACGCCATTTTCTCCGTATTCCTTATTTTTCTGGTGTCTGCCACAGAAACGCTGGGCGACACCTCGGCGCTTGCCGCCATGGGGTTCAATCGGGAGGCGAAAGACAGGGAAATATCCGGCTCCATTGCCGTGGATGGGTTTGTTTCTGCCGTGTCTTCTCTCTTCGGGTGTTTGCCGATTACATCTTTCAGCCAGAATGTGGGGCTTATCGCCATGACCCGTGTGGTAAACAGGAAAGCCATCGCCAGCGGCGCCGTCATCATGGTTCTGGCAGGATTCATTCCCGCGCTGGGGGTCATTTTGGCGTCACTGCCTGAAGCCGTCCTCGGCGGCTGTACGCTTATGATGTTCGGCTCCATCGTGGTGTCCGGTGTGCAGATGATCAGCCGCTGCGGATATTCACAGAGAAATATGAGTATTGCCGCCCTGTCTCTTTCCATCGGACTGGGATTCACGCAGACACCGCAGATCTTCCGCATATTTCCCGAATTGCTGCGGAGCGTATTTGCGGAGAACTGTGTAGCGGTGGTTTTCATCGTGGCTGTTCTTCTGAATCTTATATTTCCCAAAGGAGAAGAAGAAAAAGCGGCGGCGGAAGCTGCCGAATGAAATACAGGCGCTGACCGGCAATCGGCGTTTTTATTTTGTGGAAATGGCAGAAGCACATATTTTCTGTTGTAACAGCTAATTTGCGTATGCTAAAATAAGTTTGACTTATAAGATGGAGGGGTGATTTATGACAAAAGACGAAATGAAGAAAGCTGTCTGCCGGGCGATTGACGAAGCGGCGGAAACGATTCATGAAACTGTTCTCCGGATTGAAAGCGAACCGGAACTGGGGTACAAAGAAACGAAAACGGCGTCAAAAGTGGAAAGTTATATGAAAGAATTGGGACTTACGACGCAGACGGGACTTGCCCTTACCGGTGTGAAGGCCCGCGTCGATGGCGGGAAGAAAGGCCCTGCCGTAGCCGTTCTTGCAGAACTGGACGCGGTGGGAACACCGGACAGTCCGAAAGCGGATCCTCTCACGGGAGCCGCCCATACGTGTGGACATTTCCTCCAGATGGCGTCCATGCTGGCGGCATGTACAGGAATCGTCAGATCGGGCGTGATGAAGGATCTGGCGGGGAGCGCCGTGTTTTTTGCCGTACCGGCGGAAGAATATGTGGAAATTGATTACCGCAAGCGTCTGGTGAAAGAGGGGAAGATCCATTTTCTCGGCGGCAAGAGTGAACTTGTCTACGAAGGACATTTTGACGATATCGACATGGCGATGATGATGCATTCCCAGGGAAACGCTCCTGAAAAGGCGGTGTACATCGGGAAATCAAGCAACGGCTTTGTAGGAAAAACAGTGCAGTATGTAGGAAAAACCGCTCATGCGGCCAATGCCCCCCATGAAGGCATCAATGCGCTGAATGCGGCATGCTTGGGGATTATGGGGATTAATGCCCTTCGTGAAACGTTCAAAGAAGACGATATGGTCCGTGTCCATCCCATCATTACCAAGGGGGGCGATCTGGTCAATAATGTTCCATCCGATGTGCACATGGAACTCTACGTCCGTGCAAAAACCATGGAGGCCATCGACTGCCAGCACCGCCGTGTTGACGAGGCGCTCAAAGCGGGCGGCGCAGCTGTCGGAGCAAAGACCGTTATTGAAACGCTGCCCGGAATGTTTCCTCTGGCATGCAGTCCCCGATTGAATGACCTGTTTGTGGAAAATATCAAAGAATACTTTCCGGAAACGAAAATTGAAGAGGCGGGACATTTTACGGCATCTACCGATATGGGTGATATTTCTCATCTCATGCCGAGTATCCATCCGTTTATCGGCGGCGTGGACGGCGGGCTTCATACCAAAGATTTTTGTGTCACCGATTTCGACGCGGCGGCAATTCTTCCGGGAAAGGTTTTCGCCATGAATATCATTGACCTGCTCTATGACGAAGCGGCAATGGCAAAAGAGGTTTTGGAAAAGGAAAAACCCATTCTCACCAAGGAAGAATACCTGGCGAAAATGGAAAGCTATTTCCGGAGTTGATTAAGAAGAGTATGTAAGAAGAAAGGGGTCTGTTATGAAAAGCATCAAACTGCACCTGATTGTTCTGGTGCTTGTCGTGATCGCCGAACTGATCGGAAACATCGTCATCAACGTAGGAATAGGGAAAATCGTGCTTCTGCCCATGATGTACGCTCTGATTATGGGGGTTTTGACGGCGCCAAAGTTCACGAAGATTTCGGGAGAAAAGGAAATTCATGCTGCCAGCGGACTTTTGGGCGTCACTCTTGTGCTTCTTATGGCGCGCTACGGCACGCTTGTCGGACCGACACTGCCGAAAATCCTTGCCGCGTCTCCCGCCTTGATTCTGCAGGAGTTCGGTAATCTGGGAACTGTCCTTATCGGTATCCCGTTGGCCGTCCTGATCGGTCTTAAGCGGGAAGCCATAGGCGCGGCGCATTCTGTGGCCCGTGAACCGAATGTCGCTCTCATCGGCGAAAGATACGGTCTTGATGCAGCGGAAGGACGGGGCGTCATGGGCGTCTACATCTGCGGGACTGTCATCGGTACCATTTTCTTTGGCCTTATGGCCAGCGTGGCAGCTTCTTACCTGCCTTTCCACCCTCTGGCGCTCGCCATGGCGGCAGGCGTGGGGTCAGCAAGCATGATGACGGCGGCGGTAGGTTCTCTTTCCGCCATGTATCCGCAGATGGCCGACCAACTGGCAGCTTTCGGTGCGGCAAGTAATATGCTTTCAGGTTTGGACGGTATTTATATGAGTATCTGGCTCGCCCTCCCCATGTCGGAATGGCTCTATAAAATCTGTTATCGGATTAAGTACGGTGAAGCTCCGCCGAAGCGGGAAGAGTGCGATGTGGCAGAAGCGAAAGAAGAGGAGGGGACAAAATGAAACTGACAGAAATATTTCAAGTTCTTATTATTACAGGCGTGATGTCCCTCGTGGCAAATACCGTAGGCACCAAGAATGATCTTATGCAGGCGATTCCGGGTATGGGTATCCTCATCGCCATCGCTTTCATCGGCATGTGGATGGGCCGCGTCCTTCCGGGAAAGATCCCCGGCGTAGCCTATGTGGTCACCCTCGGATGTATTCTGACCTATCCGGGCTTCCCGGGATCCGATTTTATCAATGCGTCCGTTAAGAATGTAGGGTTCCTCCAGCTCTGCACCCCGATCCTGGCTTATGCGGGCATTGCCATCTGCAAGGATCTCGATGTCTTCGCCAAGAGCAGCTGGCGCATCGTTCTGGTGAGTGTAGTCGTCTTCATCGGTACCTACATCGGCTCCGCCATTATTGCCCAGGTGATCCTGAAGAGCATCGGACAGATTTAAAACATAGGGGAAATATCCGTACGGTATAGATAAAAACGCTTCCTTTATACGGGGAGCGTTTTTACATGGGAAATGCGGCATCGGCGGACGGTTTCTCCTGCTTTCTGCGTACCCGTTTCCGCACACATCGGTATGCCTGTTGGTCACTCTATGAGTATTTCCTATACAGTTGCAGGCAAGCTATACATTGTGCTTATAAGGTATAGACACAGGAATGAATAATGATACAATATACATGGTATTATTTAAATAGGAAGTTTACTTATGATGAAAGGCAAGGAGGATTGTCATGAAAAGATTGAAGAAAGCAGCTTTGGCGGTGGCATGTGCTGCTGTGCTCTGTTCCGTATTTTCCGGCTGCGGCGGAGATAAAAAGGATACCGCCAAGGCCGCTCCCGCAGAGGAAAAGGTGCTGACCGTTTATACGGCGCGCAGCGAAAGCTTAAACAATCTTGTCATTCCCGCTTTTGAAAAAGAAACGGGGATTAAAGTCAATGTTATTGTGGCGGGGACAGGACCCCTCGTAAAGCGTGTGGCGTCTGAAAAGGACAATCCCCAGGGCGATATTCTCTGGGCGGCTGATCAGACGATGCTGGATTCCCAGAAGGAACTTTTTGAGAAATATGTATCCCCGGAAGATGCGAATATGATTGATGCCGCCAAAAATAAGACAGGATATTTCTCTCCCGCGTTTGCCGATCCCACCGTTTTCATCGTTAATAAAAAACTGGCGGGCGATATGAAGATTGCCGGATTTGACGATCTTCTCAATCCGGCGCTGAAAGGCAAGATTGCCTGCGGCGACCCCGCCAATTCCAGCTCTGCGTTCCAGGTGCTCATGGCGATGCTTTACGCCAAGGGCAAGGATGGAGATCCCATGTCCCCCGAGGCTTGGGCGTACGTGGATAACTTCATTAAGAATGTGGACGGGAAATTCCTGAACAGTTCCGGTGCTGTCCATAAAGGCGCTGCCGACGGCGAATATACCGTGGGGCTTACCTGGGAAGATCCGGCGGCTACCTATGTGAAGAACGGCGCTGACGTAGAAGTCGTATTCCCGAAAGAGGGAGCCATTTTCCCGGGCGAATCCGTACAGATCATCAAAGGCGCAAAACATATGGAAAATGCGAAGAAATTTGTCGATTTCATGCTTTCCCAGAAGATCCAGGAAGCGGCAGGAAAGACGCTCACTGTCCGTCCGCTCCGCAAGGGTGTGAAGCTTGCTGACTACATGACACCCCAGGACACAATCGCTTTGTTCAAGAATTATGACGAAGGCTGGGTAGCTGCCCATAAGAAAGAAGTCGTGGCGGAATGGAATAAACATCTGGAAAATTCCAGACAGTAATAAGTAATCAGGTCATCAGAGGGCGTCGGGCATTTCGCCTGACGTCCTTTTTTATAGATGTCACTTGAATAGCGAGGTTATGAGGTTATTATGAGTGTTTCTATCGATATAGATAAAGTAGTGAAGAAGTACGGAGATACGGTGGTGGTGAACGGCCTGTCCGTGGATATTATGCCGGGCGAATTTTTCACCCTTTTAGGACCGTCGGGCTGCGGTAAAACGACACTGCTCCGTATGATTATCGGATTCAATTCTATCGAAGGCGGTACGATTTCCGTCGACGGGAATGTCATCAACGATGTGGCGACAGATAAAAGAAATATGGGCATGGTCTTCCAGAATTACGCCATTTTTCCCCATATGTCGGTGAAAGATAATGTGGCTTTCGGTCTGCGGATGCGGAAGGTGCCTGAAAAGGAAATCGAAGAGCGGGTGGATAAAATCCTGAAGATCGTGAAGATCGACCACCTGAAAGACCGTATGCCCACAGCGCTTTCTGGCGGGCAGCAGCAGCGTGTCGCCCTTGCGCGGGCGATCGTCATCCGGCCGCAGGTACTTCTGATGGATGAACCGCTGTCCAACCTGGATGCGAAACTCCGTATCGAAATGAGGAACGCCATCAAGCAGATCCAGCGCCGAGTGGATATAACCACGGTGTATGTCACCCACGACCAGGAAGAGGCGCTGGCGGTGTCCGACCGTATCGCCGTCATGAATGGCGGGGTTATCTGCCAGATCGGCAGACCGGCGGATATTTATAAAAGGCCGAAGAATGTTTTCGTTTCGACTTTCATCGGGCTCTCCAACCTGCTGGACGGACACATCGTGAAAAAAGGAGATAAGACAAGCATTTCCTTTAAAGAAAATGAAGACTGGCTTGTAGACATGGATAACTTATCAGGCGGCGTGGAGGACGGAGAAGAAGTCATCATTTCCGTCCGTCCGGAAGAATTTGATATGGAGCCCGGTACGAAAGAAGGGATCCGCGGCGTGATCCGTTCTTCCGTCTTTCTCGGACTCACCACCCATTACTTCATCACCACCGGCAGCGGGCAGGAATTGGAGATTCTCCAGACCCAGGAAGGCCAGGATATTCTTCCCGACGGCAGCGCCGTCACGCTTACCGTCAAAGCCGGGCGGATCAATGTCTTCCGCCGGGCAACGGAAGAAACATTGATCAGAGAGGAAGGACTATGAAAAAGAATCTGACTGTCTGGAACCTTTTCAGTGTCGTCATTCTTGCGGCTTTCGCCCTTTTCATCATGTATCCCATATTCCTCATTCTGTACCGGAGTGTCATTCATGGGGATACAGGGGCGCTCACGCTTCAGAATTTTGCCCATTTCTTCGCCAAAAAATTCTACTGGGGAACAATGGTAAACTCGCTGAAAGTGACCGTCGTTTCCACGATTTTATCGGCGGCTCTCGGCCTCCCGCTGGCATACCTCATGAGGAGCGTGAAAATAAAAGGAAGCAGTTTCCTGAATATCCTCATCGTTATCTCCTATCTGTCGCCGCCTTTCATCGGGGCATACGCGTGGATACAGATGCTCGGGCGGCAGGGCGTCATCACCCAGTTCCTGAACGACACCTTCGGACTCCATTATGGCGGTGTGTACGGCTTTGCCGGCATTGTCCTCGTCTTTACGCTCCAGTCATTTCCCCTCGTTTACATTTACGTATCGGGAGCGCTGAAAAATCTGGACAACTCTTTGAATGAAGCGGCGGAAAGCCTGGGGTGCAGCCGCATGGGGCGCATTTGGAAAATCATCGTGCCTCTTGTCATGCCCACGCTCCTTGCCAGCTCCATGCTCGTTTTCATGCGTGTCTTTGCCGACTTCGGTACCCCCATGCTCATCGGCGAGGGGTACAAGACACTCCCCGTCCTTATTTACAACCAGTTCATGGGAGAAGTATCGGGGGATGACGGCTTCGCGGCAGCCATCTGCTGCATCGTGATCGGGCTCACCATCGTCATGTTCTTCGTCCAGCGTTTTCTCGCAGGAAGAAATACCTACGCCATGACCGCCCTGAAACCCATGGCGGCAGAATCACTCAGCGGTCTGCGGAATATCCTTGCCCATCTGGCCGTCTACATGACCGTGGGATTGGCAATCCTTCCCCAGTTCGTCGTCGTGTACACCTCTTTCCTTGCCACAAACGGAGGACAGGTATTTACCGGCGGCTTCGCGCTTCAGAGTTATGACGCGACACTCTTTGCCAAGGACAATGACGTCATCTGGCATACCTACTTCCTGGGGCTTTGCGCTATTGCTGCCGTCCTTGTCTTAGGTGTCCTTATCGCCTACCTTTCCGTGCGGAAAAGAAATACACTGAACAGTATTCTTGACGTCATTACGATGTTCCCCTTCATCATTCCCGGCTCCGTCCTCGGTATCGCTTTCGTCTTTGCGTTCAATAAATCGCCGATTATCCTTACCGGAACGGCGCTGATCATGATTATTTCCTTCGCGGTGCGGAGAATGCCCTATACCGTCCGTTCCTCCACTGCCATTTTGGGAAATATCAGTCCCAGCATCGAAGAAGCGGCCATTTCCCTGGGTGCCTCCGACATGACGACCTTCCGTAAGATCACGGTTCCCATGATGATGCCCGGCGTTCTTTCCGGCGCCATCATGAGCTGGGTCACCATCATCAGCGAGCTGTCGTCATCCATCATCCTGTACACGAACAGCACGCAGACACTCACTGTATCCATCTACACGGAAGTCATCCGCGGCAACTACGGGAACGCTTCCGCGTATGCCACCATTCTCACGGTGACATCCATCCTGTCGCTGCTCCTTTTCTATAAAGTGACAGGCCGCCGCGACGTGTCAGTGTAAGTACGAAGTTGTTTTCCAAAACGATCCTGATGTTTTACGTATATTATTAATAGAATATATATGAGAATACCGCTAAATTAGAAGTTTGTGATTTTGGAAATATGGCATAGCCGATAAATACGGCTATGCCATATTTGTCTTTTTGTGGAGGGAGCAAAGATGTTTATAAATATTATTTTGGGATCTTGCTATTGTTCGAGATTTAGAACATAATGTAAGAATCTGAAGCGGGAGGTTTGCTATGAATTATATGACAGCCAAAGAAGCTGCGGACTTTTGGGGTATATCTCAAAGAAGGGTGGCTACGCTTTGCGCAGAGGGGCGAATTAAAAATGCGGAAATGCTTAGCAATATGTGGCTTATTCCTAAGGATTCGCAGAAGCCGGAGGATGGGAGATCTTTACGGTACTTGAAAGAACAAAAAATAAAGCCCTTTTTGAAATGGGCTGGTGGTAAAGGGCAGATTCTTGATGAAATAAAAAGATATTATCCCGCAGAACTTGGAAAGCAGATATATAAATATGCGGAACCTTTTGTGGGTGGCGGAGCAGTTCTTCTTGATGTATTGAGTAATTATGATATTGATGAGGTTTATATCAGTGATTCAAATGCAGAACTCATCAATGTTTATATTTCTTTACGCGATAAATATGACGCACTGACTACTTTATTGAAGGAATATGAATCTGATTATCTTTTACTGGATAATGACAGAAGAAAGTTGTTTTATTATGAAAAACGGTCACGGTTCAATCATTTGAAAAAAGCTGATCAGCATGATGTTGAGCTTGCGGCACTATTTATTTTTCTTAACAAGACTTGTTTTAACGGATTATATCGCGTTAATTCCAAGGGGGAATATAATGTTCCTATGGGATCATACAAGTCACCTATGATATGTGATGAAGATAATCTGCGTCGGGTATCTAAGGTATTAAATGGTGTAACTATAGTATGCGCAGATTATAAGAAATCAGCTTCTTTTATAGATAAACATACTTTTGTTTATTTTGATCCGCCATATAGACCATTATCATTAACTTCGAATTTTACTGCGTATACCAAAAATGAATTTGATGATACATGCCAACAAGAACTCAGTCAGTATATAAAAAAGCTTTCCGCATCCGGCGTATATGTGGTAGCAAGCAATTCTGATCCTAAGAATACTGATCCGGAGGATAATTTTTTTGATGATTTATATTTCGGGATGGAAATCAAACGGATATATGCTACGAGGCTGATAAATAGCAATGCAAAAGCGAGAGGGAAAATAAGTGAACTGCTGATTTGCAGCAGGGAGAATAGTTGATAGATATAAAGCGATTTTGTTAATTAATGCAACAGATTCAAATAGAGCATTTCGGCTGAGGTTATGATGTCTGTTTTCAGAAACTATAATATTAAAGCCGGAGTTGTAAGCAGTGATAATATGGAAAACGGCATTATATCAAGGCTGTTTGTATAGGAGTTATTATTATGACTGGAAAGAAAATCACAAAATGGGGTCCAGAAGATTTTGAATTGGAAATGACCACTGTCTGGAGTTTTCCAGACAGAGGTAATTGGGCAACGCACGATGCAAAGTGGCGAGGCAATTGGTCGCCATATATTCCGCGTAACATTATTCTTCGTTATTCGCAGGAGGGTGATTTAGTGCTTGACCAATTTGCCGGAGGCGGGACAACTCTTGTTGAGGCCAAATTACTTAATCGCAATATAATAGGTGTTGATATAAATGATATTGCATTGGAAAGATGCAGAGAAAAAACAGATTTTGAACATGAAGGAGCAAGCGGTAAAGTAAATATACATAAGGGGGATGCCAGAAATCTTGATTTCATACAGGATGAGTCCATGGATTTAATATGTACTCATCCGCCTTATGCAGATATGATTAAATATAGTAAAATTTTAGGACTTGATATACAGGCAGATTTATCAAATTGTGAAGTTGCCACATTTTTAGAGGAGATGAAAAAGGTTGCAAATGAAAGCTTCCGAGTTTTGAAAAAGGGAAAATTTTGTGCCATTCTTATGGGGGATGCGAGAAAAAAAGGACATATGATACCGTTGAGTTTTGATGTTATGAAAATTTATGAAGATGTGGGATTTAAGCTTAAAGAACTTATAGTTAAAGAGCAGCATAACTGCCGGGCTACAGGCTATTGGAAAACAAATAGTATAAAATATAATTTTCTTCTTATCGCACATGAGCATCTGTTCATTTTTAGAAAACCTTAATATTTTAAAGGGAGCTACTTTGGTATATAGCTCCCTTTCTTCTTATCAGTGATTCATTTTTCGAATATCATTTACAAATTGCTTTTGAAAATAGAATGCATGATTTTTATTTGAAATATATCGGCCATAAACATTCGAATATATAGGATGATATGGGCGAGAATCTTTGCTGCGCACCTGCAGGTGTGTTCCGTTGGAAGTGTGAATAAAACCGTCTTTGCTGTTTTCTATGTGATTCCGCAGCTGTTTGCAGATAGAATAATAATCTTGTTGCCAAATATCAAAAAGTGGACTGAATTGAGATAATTTTAAATCAATATGAATACTTGGTAAAAACATCCATTTGTAAGGATCTCCATCTTTACAAACAGGAACATATAAAATATTTTTAATTTTCTCATACAGATGGGTATTTTCAAAAGGTCTTTCTTCAATCAACTCGTCAATTATTCCGCTAATTTGTGTGATAAAAACAGTTTCTTTCGGATTTCCGAAAGCATCACATTTATTCGTTTTCAACTCACCATTTTCAAAGTCAAGATTTGTATTTGATAAACGCAACCCTAATGCGAGCTCCAGCAGCTGGCCGGTTTTACCTTTGTTTATTATAATTGAGTGCATATCTTTCTGTGAAAATAGTTCTCCAAAGGGGATACTTGATAATTTATTCAATCTTTGATTAGCGTCTTCCAGGTTCATGTACATTTCCTTTCTTATTCTTATGGTTTCGGCACAGAATTCCAAAACATTGCTCTTCCGGAGTAATTCCAATATCGTATGTCTTGCTCTATAAAAAACCATTTTATGATTTTTAGGATATGGTCTACCGGAAGACCGACAGAAAAGTGTAATTCTGCCATTTCGATATCAGATACATCGTCACATTCATATATGCGTCTGATAAGTTCATACAGCCGTGCGTATTCTTTTTTAGATTCAGCTTTTTTTAGTTTAAGGTCTTGTTCAATATCATCATGCTTAGGAGAATTTCTCCGTTTTTGGCTTAGTGGAACATAATCAGTATTTTCAACGCGGATTAAAAAATCAAAGCCATTATGCCGCCAAGTGGGCCTTTCCAAATAGACATGATTTCCATCACTTAGCGTTTCGACATAGTAGATATATTTTGACGCATTATCTCCTCTTCCTGTTCCAGATGCTTCTTTGATAAATACATTAATAATCCGCTGTCTGACCTCATTACGGCTTCCTTTATTGGAAAACCATTTTGTGATTTCATTTTTTCCCAAGTATATTCCCTCCAACTTATAAATTTTCAAATAATTCACTCAATGTAACACCGAGGCCATCAGCAATCTTCTTTATATTTACAATGGCAACATTACGTTTGCCAGCCTCAACAGAAGCAAAATATGTTCTGTCCATGCCGATATTTAGTGCGAATTTTTCTTGGCTGAATCCGTTTTCCTGGCGCAGTGTCCGGATTCGATTGCCCAAATCAACAGTAATCATAAGAAACACCTCCAATTTTATATAAGCATGGGAGTAAACGGGTTTTTAGGCAACGGATTATGAGCAACAAAGGGACTTGCGAGTAAATTTTGTATTTTTAGAACATAATGATTTATTATTTTATCTAATCAGAGCAATATGGATGTAACTAAGCAACAATATGCTGATCAGCAAGCAGGTATCGGGATGATTGCAGGATAGAAGTAAGTTTATGTAAGCGTATGGAAATATCAGCAAAGTATATACGAACCACAAACACAGCAGGCGTGCTGTAAATGTAACTGAGAAGTACCGCTTAACAGCGGTATTTTTTTATTGCATTGTCGGGATAAAAACGAGAAGAAAAAAGAAGTGCGGGAAAAGTATTTCAAAAAAATTTCAAATTATTTTTCCTGTTTCAGCAAATTTAAACTCGAAAGGGATACTATAATGGCAGCGCTAAGGACTGTTCCTTTCCGGAGAGGGGACAGGGAAAGGAGAAAAGAGTATGGCTAAGAAATTGGAACTTAAATTCCTGACTTCCGCGAATACGGAGCTTCTTGTGAGCATTGCCGATCCGAAGGACGGGCTCGCTTTGTCCGCCGTGCAGGCGGAAGCCGCGAAAATCATGCCGGTGCTGGCAAACGGCAAGGGCGTCGGGGCGGCTTCTTTCGTAAAGGCTGTCATGGTGACCACTACGGAAGAGGAAATTCATTAATTTTAAAAGAGGTATATAACAAAGATATATATGGAAAAGGAAAGGAGGGATACTTATGGCAGTTTCCAAATCTGTGGAAAAAACAAGGCTTCTGGTACGTGTTGAAAATACGGACGGTTCTTTAAAGAATCTGGCTTTTAACAATATCAGGGAAAGCGCGTCTGATGAAGAGCTGCTTCATGCGGGGAAGGCGATCGCCGGACTGCAGGTGAAGGCGCTTGATTCTGTCCGCCGCTCTGATGTGGCTGTTCTGACTGACGGCGACTAATCCGCCGGAGACGGGCAGGGAAGGGCCCGGGGTACGGACTCGGGCTTTTCCTTTTTAGGATAGGACGCTCTCCTGTCCGGTTTTGGAAATAGGGTTTGCAAGGCTGCGGAAACGCCTATTGACAGACAGGGGAGAAAGTTCTATTCTTAAATCGATATAGAACATATGTTCTATAAAAAGGAACGATATTTTATAGAAGATGCAAAAACGAGGAATTTCTTGTGACGGAAGTGAATATTGCTTGAATGAAAGTGAGGATTGGGAATGCATTTTGATTATATCAGGCTTCGGGCACGGATCCGTGAGAAGCTGGGGTCTGACGTTGTTTTTGCGGCAAGACTGGGAATCAGCAAGACGTCTTTGTCTCTGCGGCTGAATAATCAGCTTCATTTTTCCCGGCGGGATATTTATAATTCCATGCGGATTTTGCAGATCAGGCCGGATGAGGTGGGGGCGTATTTCTTTGAGCGGCCCCGTTGTGAGGAGTTTTATTTTTGACGGAAAGGAGGGTCTATGGATGCAGGTTCGTGGATGGAGGCTTTTGAACGGGCTTCGGAGCGGCTTGTGGAGGACTGGCAGGTGAAGCTGGTGACGACGGGTCTTTTGGCGGAAGGGGTTTTCCCTGTGGAGCTGGTCAGTTTGTTTGCGCTGGCGGTGTTTATTGATCTGGTGACGAAGTGGATGGCGCTTGCCCACAAGTATCTGGCGGCGAAGGGGGAAGCGGATCGTGATATGGTATCGTGCATTCTGGCGATTCCCGCGGCGCATCGGGCCGGAATGATTTCCAGCCGACAGATGAAGCGGCAGTTTGCCGGAAAGATGGTGCTTTACATTTTGCTGACTGTCGGCGGCGGTGTGGCGGACCGGCTTCTGGCAAGCGTGGGACGGCCGGACCTGTTTATGGAAATGTGTGTCAGTTATCTGGCGGCGTCGGAGATGCTGAGTATCGTGGAGAATCTGAATGATGCCGGTGTCGGGGTGCTGTCAGGGCTGGTAAGGAAGATGAAAAGGAAGTGATGAGGGGAAGGAAGTATTTCTTTCTGTAAAATATGGATAAACGGATTATGAATTTGGATGAAATAGGAGCGCGCCTGGAGGCTGCCCGCGGGAGGATTGACCGGATTTACTGCCACTGGACGGGGGCGCCGTATCAGCTGGTGGAGTGCCTGGCATATCATGTAGTCATTGACCGGGGCGGGTACTGCCATGTGATTCATGAGGATTTCACGGAGTGCCTGGCGCATACATGGCACAGGAACAGCCGGTCGATCGGTGTAGCCCTGGCGTGCTGTCGTGACGCATGCTGCTACTATGACGCGCCGAGCGGTGTGGATCTGGGGCGTGAGCCGCCGACAGAGGCGCAGGTGGAAGCGCTTGCGATGTTCTGCGCGAGGGCTGTGGAAGAACTTGGACTGTCGGTATCAGATATTTACACACATGCAGAGATGGCCGCTTTTGACGGGTACGGGATCGGCAGCGGTGATCCGGATATGCGCTGGGATCTGCTTTATGTCCCCGATTACGGTGACGGCGGCCGGCTGGTTCCCGGCGGTGAGCTGATTCGGGGGAAAACAAAATATTACAGGAAGCAGAGGAGCGGGCTCCTGTGCTTATGAGGAAAGACGCTGTCTTGTCAGGAGACGGCGTTTTTACGTGGACATAAAAGGAAATATGGAAATGAAAAAGAGTATCTTCTCCGCGCAGGAGTGAAGATACTCTTTTCTTTGTTTAATCGGTGATGGTTCCGATCCCCGGCTGATCCATTTTTTCCACTTTCACCGCTTCCAGATGGTAGAAGGGGGCGGTGAGGTGGTCGTTCAGATGGACAGTGGCTTCGCGGAGGATGCCGTACACTTTGATCCATGTGACGCCGTCTTCATAGCCGGTGAAGTCGCCGTCAGAGGTAAATTCAAAATCCACATAGCCGCCTGTGCAGTAAGGGCAGGTGGGGCCGTTTCTTCCTACGAAGTAGTGGCCGTTGATGGAAATAAAATAGCCTTCGATGAGGACAGTTTTGTCTTTGTAGTCGCGGAAGTTCATGAACCAGTCGTTGATCTGTGTCATATACCGCTTATCGCCGACGACGATGTCTATGTTGTTGTAATCAAAGTTTTGCCGGTCCGTTTCCAGATTGTAGGGATATTCAAAGACAGGATACTTCGATTTTTTCCCTTCAGGAGCAACCGGTTTAGGCGCCGGCTGTTCTTCTTTCTGCGGAGCCGGCTCCGGTGTTTCTGCCGGCGCCGGTGTTTCCTTGGCCGCCGGAGGAGTTTCCGCTTTTTTTGCTTCCTGCACGGTTTTCCTGGTAATGATCTGCGGCGGATCCTGCGCTTTTTCCTGTGTGCCGCAGCCGCCTAAGAGAAGAAGCGGCAGGCAGAGAAGCCATATTTCTTTTCTCATTCAAAAGCCTTCTTTCATTTTCCGTATGCCCGCGGCGATAAAGAGGAGGACAATGTCAGTGACGACAATGGATGCTCCTGTGGGAATCGAGCCCATGTAGGAGATGGTGAGTCCTGCCATGAATGTGGCCACGGAGAAAACGGAGGAGAGGATGATCGTCGTCTTGAACTGCCGGCAGAGCTGCATCGCGGTGAGCGAAGGAAATACGATCAGGCTGGAAATAAGGAGCGCGCCCATCATGCGCATGCCAAGGACGATCGTGATGGCTGTGAGAAAGGCGATGATCATATTATAGAGCCTTGTCCGTGTGCCGGTGGCGGAGGCGAACGGTTCATCAAAGGTAACCGCAAATATACGGTTATAAAACAAAATGAAAAGGAGCACGACGGAGATGCCGAGGATGACGGAAAGACGCACATCATCGGCGCTCATGGCAAGGATGCTGCCGAACATGTAGTTGCACACGTCGGTATTCATTCCCGTACTTAAGGAAATCGTCATGACGCCGATGGCAAGAGCGCCGCTGCAGAGAAGAGCCGTAGCAGAGTCGCCTTTGATCTTCGCGCTGTCTTTCAGCTGGAGAAGAAAAAAGGCGGCGGCGATGCAGGCAGGGATGGAAATGGTGAGTGGCTCCGCGTGAAAAGCATAAGCGATGGCGAGGGCGGCAAATCCCACATGGGAGAGTCCGTCGCCGATCATGGAGTACCGTTTCAGTACAAGGCTGGTCCCTAAGAGGGAAGCGCAGAGGGAAACAAGGCAGCCCACAATGATGGCACGCACCATGAAGGGATAGCTGATCATTTCAATAAAGATATCCATCATAGCCCGCCTCCTGCAAATCTCTGCCCCACGGGGCTTCTGAGATACTCTTCCGTCGTCCCGAAGAACTGCTGTGTCCCGCCGGACAGGTGGAGAATACGGTTTGCCTGTCCCAGGGTGCCGCGGATGTCGTGGGAAACCATGATGACAGTGACGCCGTACTTCTCTATGCAGTCTTTGAAAATATGGTAAAGCTCACCGGTCATGATGGGATCAAGGCCGGTCACCGGCTCGTCCAGGAGCAGGAGTTTTCCCGTGGCGCAGAGTGCCCGCGCAAGGAGTACACGCTGCTGCTGGCCGCCTGAAAGATCGCGGTAGCACCGTTTCTTCAGGTCGGCGATGCCGAGCATTTCCATTTTTTCTTCCGCGTCTTCCTTATCTGATTTTCGATAAAAAGGATACATGCCGCAGCGGTTCAGACGGCCTGAAAGGACGACTTCCCAGACACTGGCGGGAAAATCTTTCTGCACGGGGGTCTGCTGGGGAAGGTATCCGATTTCCGTAGGCTTGAAGCCGTCGGTAGTTACGATTTCCCCACCCGATATTTTTTTCAGGCGCAGAAGCGCTTTCACCAGTGTGCTTTTTCCTGCGCCGTTTTCACCGACGATTCCGAGGTAGTCCCCTTCATTGACGGAGAAATTCAGGTCGGAAAGAACCGCTTTTCCATCATAAGATACGGAAAGATGGCGGCATGTAAGCAGACTCATCAGTTGAGCGCCTCCTTGAGAACTTTCACATTATGGTTCATGAGGTCAATATAAGTTACGCCTTTTTTGAATTCTTCATCGCTTACGTTGTGAACGGCGTTCAGAAGCTCATTTTTTGCGCCTGTGGCTTCCGCGATGGCTTTGCTCATCTGTTCATTGGACATCTCGATGTGGAATACGACGGGAATATGGTCTTCCTTCACCTTATCCACGAGGAAGGCAATAGTTGCCGGATTGGCTTCCGTATCAGTGGAGCAGCCGGGGAAAGCGGCGTAGTAGGTCAGGCCAAATTCTTTGGCGAAATAAAGGAAGGGGAAACGGTCACCGACGATGATTTCTTTTCTCTTCGCGTGATCAATGACGTCATGGAAATCCTTATCCAGTTTTTCCAGTTTCGCAATGTAAGCCTCAGCGTTTTTCTGATAAGTCTGGGCATTGTCCTTGTCGAGACCGGAAATGGTTTCGGTGAGGGCTTTTACGATCTGGATAGCGTTGGCGGGAGAGGTCCAGACATGCTCATCCATTTCAGGGCCTTCTTCGCCGTCATGGTGGTGCTCCTTGTCATCATGATGATGCTCTTTATCATGGCTGTCCTTGTCATCGTGGTGATGTTCTTTGTCTTCGTCATGATGATGGTCCTTATCTTCATCATGGTGATCTTTGTCATCGTGATGGTGTTCATGTTCTTCTTCCTGCATGCCTTCAGACATTTCTTCTTCATACAGTTTGACGGTATCCATCATTTTGAGTGTTTTGAGCTTGCTCTTGTCTATGGAGTTTAACATGCCGTCCACCCATTCATCGGAGTCGCCGCCGGTGTAAACGAAAAGATCGCTCTTGCCGATGGCCTGGATGTCTTTCGGAGACGGTTCATAACTGTGGGCTTCCGCGCCCGGTTTGAGAAGCATAGTGACCTCTGCTTTATCGCCGACAATCTGGCGGACAAAGTCGTAAGAGGCGAAATTGGTACAGATGATTTTCAAAGGTTCTTTTCCCTTGGAATCGGGAGCGCCGCTCTTGTTTAATGAACAGGCGGCAAAAGCAAAGACGGCGAAGCACGCCATCAGGCAGGCAATTATTTTTTTCATGGAAATCCTCCTAACTAATACAATAGAAATAAAAATGCAAGCGCCGGGTTTAATCGGTGAGCTTGACACGGAGGGTGACCAGCGTGGAGGAAACCGTGAGAAGAGAAACGGCAGAAAGGGAAAGAACGGCGGAAAAAAGATGGGGGATGGAAACAGATCCTCCATTGTCCGCCGGGATCGTGACAGACGAACAGACGGAAAGCGTCCGGAGGCACAAATCGATCTTTTCGCAGATCGGGCAGGGATCGCTGCCATGGCCGTGGTCATGGGATAGTTCTTTTGCAATGAAAAAGAAGGATAGAGCCAAAGTGAGAACGAAAGCGGCACTGATGAAGAACGCCGTCAGTTTTCTGCGATATGCCATGATTCCTCCTTTTAATAATAGAAATAATAATAGAAATAAAAAAGCGCACGTTTTAAAGGCGGTGCGCAGTCCCGTATCCGATCAGCGGCAGTTTTTGCAGATGCCGTAAACCGTCGTTTTTGATAAATCAATGTCAAACTTGTCGCCGCGTAGGACGTCCTTGAGAAGTTTATCGGAAATTTTCTGTGTCATATGGGTCGTCCGGCCGCATTTCAGGCAGGTGATGTGAAGCTTGTCCTCACAGGCTCCCAGTGAAACATAGCGGTACACATTTTCCCGGTTGTTCTTGCCCGGTGAGCGGAGGATAAGCCCTTCCCGCTCCAGCATGGCGAGATTTCGGTACACTGCGCTGACGCTGATTTTCGCATGCTCTTCCGCGACAAGCTGCGCCGCCAGATCCCGTGCGGAAATGGTCATGTCAGGGTGGCTTTTGAAAAATTCAAATAATTTTTTTCTCTGTTCGGTCATATACATGGGAGCACACTTTCTAAATATGCGATTTTCTCGCAAATTATTATAACACAGTGGAAACGAATGTCAAATAAAATAATGAAATAAAGAAAGAAGAAGGTTTTTCAGGAAATATTTCCGCCGGATCGGGAGCGGGCAATCATTTTTTCCAGCGCCCGCTTTACCACGTCTTGAAAGCGTTGTTCCGCTTTTTCATAGATGTCATGAGGAGCGACGGATTCGCTGTCTGTCCGTTTGGCGACGACGCCGCAGATGGAAGCGGCTTTCAGTCCCAGCACGGAACAAAGTGTGAAAAGGGTGGCATTTTCCATTTCATAATTCGTACATCCGATATGCCGGAAATCTTCCAGAGAACCTTGCAGCCGTTTCAATACATAGCCGCCGAAGCTGTCATACCGTTCCTGTCCCGGCCAGAAGCTGTCGGTGCTGATGGAAATCCCCGTTTTGAAAGGGACGCCCGATTCCTCTGCCGCTTCGCGGAGCGCAAGAACCGTATCCGGGTCAGCCACCGCAGGAAATTCGATGGGGGCGTATGCGCGGGAAGCGCCGTCCATGCGGACCGATGCCGTATTGATGACTACATCGCCCAGGTGCAGATCCTCCTGAATGGAACCGGTCGTGCCGACGCGGATAAATGTTTCCACGCCGAGGCGGGCCAGCTCCTCTACGGCAAAGGTGACGCAGGGGCCCCCCATGCCGGTGGACATGACAAGGACAGGCGCGTTTTCCACCCGGGCGAGCCATGAGGTGTAATCTCTGTGGGAGGCGACGAACAAAGCGTTTTCATCCAGTGCTTTGGCAAGACCTTCCACGCGGCCCGGGTCGCCGGGGACAAGGGCGTACTTCGCGCCGCGGATCATGCCGGCAGAAAGCCCCGTGTGGTACATGATTTCTGCCGGATTAGCGTAATTTTTCACAGGAGACTCCTTTCATAAAACCTGTGTTTTTTCTATTATAGCACTCATCAGGCATATAAAATTAAGAAAAATAATTATAAGATGCGCCGCATAAAAAAATGCGTCATGATTCAAGTGGATTGTCATGTGGAAATAGAAAAGAAATATTCCAATAGAAAAGACCGCTTCCAATGGCGGCCTTTCCGTTTATTCTGCTTTTGTGAGGAGCAAAGCGAATTTGAAATCCGTTTTTGCTTCCAGATGGTGGGGATCGCCTTTGGACATAGCGAAGTTGTCGCTTGCCCTGAGCGTGTAATCCGTTCCCCTGCAGTTAAAAACCGCTTCTCCATCCAGCGCGAAGAGGAGAGCGTCATTGGGGGCGGCGTGTTCGGGAAGAATCGTTCCGGCGGAAAGGGAAATCACAGCGAACCGCACACCTTCGGTGTCAATCAGTTCGCGGTTAATGACTTTTCCTGCCTGACAGGGAACAACATCTTTCAGTTGGAATACGCCGCTGTATTCGACAGCTTTATTCATAAGAGCCTCCTTTGTCGTGCCGATTTCCAGAAAAATACAGTTTGCCGCCGCTGAAATTGAAAAAGGGATATGGGCCGGCGAAAAATAAGCGTCTCCTTCTTTGAGGAACACCTTTTCATCGGGGAGGCATATGTTCATACATCCCCGGAGAACATGGTACAGGCGGGGGGCGGCATAGATTTCCCCGCTGATGCCCGTATCCTTTGCCAACGAAAAGCAGAAGACGAAATGGTCTTCTCCTTTTGAAAGAAGGGATGAAATCGTACAGCCTTCCATGACAGGATTTTCGCCGGCAAGAGAAAAGACGGTCTCTTTTTTTACATCCATAGTGCCTCCTTTTCTTATTTCATCATAGCACTTCGCGTCAATCTTTTCAGTAAAGAAGGGGATGTATGGTACAATGGAAAAAATACCCTTTATTTTATGAAGGAGCAGAGTATGTACGAAGAGACAACGATTGCCGCCATCGCTACCGCGCCCGGCGAGGGGGGAATCGGCATCATCCGTCTGAGCGGCGTTTCCGCCTTGGAGATCGCGGATAAAATATTTCATACGGGAAAAATTAAAACGTTTAAAGACGCCGTACCGTACATGATGTATTTCGGCCATGTGACGGACGGCGAAAAGCGGATTGACGAAGGTCTTGCGGTGTACATGAAAGCCCCTCATTCCTACACGGGAGAAGATGTGGTGGAAATCCAGATCCACGGATCGGCGGAGGCTCTTCGGGAAACACTGGCTCTTGCTTTGCGAAACGGCGCAATGCCCGCCATGCGCGGCGAATTTACCAAACGGGCTTTTTTGAACGGCCGTCTTGATCTGGCGCAGGCGGAAGCTGTCATGGACATTATCAGCGCGAAAGGAGAAGCAGCGCTTACCCAGGCGGAAAGCCATCTGTCCGGCGCGCTTTCCGGTTTCGTCCACGAGGTCATGGAAGAATTGAAAGACCTCATTACGAAATTGGAAGTGACCATCGACTATCCCGAAGAAGATCTGGAAGACCTTACCATGGAAGAAACAGGGGACGCTTTGGCGGCAATTGACAAATCTTTGTCAGCGCTTCTGAAACGGTCCGAAGAGGGGCGGGTCATCAGGGAAGGACTCCGTACCTCGATTATCGGCAGACCGAACGCGGGGAAATCGTCCCTGCTGAATGCCCTCCTGCAGGAAGAACGGGCAATCGTCACCGATGTGCCGGGTACGACGCGGGATACCATTGAAGAAGCGGTTCACATATCGGGAGTTTCCCTCCTTCTTATGGATACCGCCGGTCTGCGGGAAACGGACAATAAGGTAGAGCAGATCGGGATCGAACGGGCGCGGGCATCCATGGAAAAAGCAGATCTCATTCTTGCGGTCATTGACGGTTCGTCGCCTCTGGATGAGGAAGACAAAGAGATTCTTCACAGCCTCGTCGGAAAAAAGGCGATTGTCATTTTAAATAAATATGACCTCACGCCGGAAGTCAAGGCGGAAGATATATGGGAAATCGCGGGACATGTTCCTGTCGTTTCTCTTTCTGCCCGTTACGGGAGCGGGATGGACGAACTGCGGGAAGAGCTGCGGAAGATCACCGAAAAACAGGATACCGACGCGGGCCGTGTCCTCTTCTTGACCAACCTTCGCCATGTGGAATTGGTACGGAAGGCGCTGGACAATGTCATCCGCGCGAGAGCTTCCGTCCGTGAAGGCCTTCAGGCGGACTTCATCGTTATCGACCTTACGGAAGCCTGGAAAACGATGGGGGAAATCACGGGCGATACCATGGATGATGAACTGATCCATTCCATTTTCAGCCGCTTCTGCGTGGGGAAATAAGGTGCTTCCATAAATCATGGGGCAGAGAATCAAGCGGATATGTTTGGATAAGGCGGCGGAGCTGCCGGACGTTTTCCGGCGGGCTTCCCGCTTTTGCATTGACTTTTATTTTTTCTTATGGTAATAATGAAAACATCTATCATTATCATATTTTACCTGAAACGGGGTGCTTATAAATGAGAAAATATGCGGGAGGGTTCATTCTGCTTATCTTGAGCCTTCTTTTTGTCATCGGGGAGCAGACGGTGGCGGGGCCGTGCCCTGTTATGCCGGACGGCAGGTTTATGGTGTGCCATTGGGCGGGGCAGGCGGTTCTCGGCGTGGGGATCGTGCTTGTGGTTCTTTCGCTGCTTCATCTGGCCTTTAAAAATGACGGTATGAAATTGGGCTTAGATCTGGCAGTCATTGCCAATGCCGTCCTTTTACTGATGATTCCCAACCGCCTTATTCATCTTTGTATGAAAAACCATATGCAGTGCCATACGGTCATGGAGCCTTTTGTTCTGATTATGGGGGTATTGATGATCGCGGCGGCGCTGGGTGATTTCTTTTTCCGGCGCCGCATCGTGAAGAAAGAGGCTGCCCATGGATCTTAACCGGCTGCCCTGGAGGAATCTGTCCCGCAGGCCGCTGCGGACGGCGGCTCTCCTCGTGCTTACCTTTTTCCTGTCCTTTGTCATTTTTGCCGGATCCATGACAGTCGTGAGCCTTCAGAACGGTCTGGAAACATTGGAAAATCGTCTTGGCGCGGACATTATCGTCGTACCGAACACGGCAAAACGGAAAGTAGATCCTAAAACGATGATACTGGACGGGACACCGGGCTATTTTTACATGGAACGGGAAAAGATGGTGCTGATTTCCCATATCGAAGGCGTGGAAAAGGTGTCACCCCAGATATTTCTCGCGTCCCTTTCCGCTTCATGCTGCTCTGTTCCGGTGCAGATTATCGGGTTTGAACCGGAAACGGATTTTATTATCCAGCCGTGGATCCGCGAAAGCTACGGCAGAGAACTTGCCCATGGCGATGTGGTGGTAGGCTCGGCGGTCAATGCGGACGTAGGCGATACAATCCGTTTTTACAATAAAGACTGCCGCATCGTAGCGAAACTGGCGGAGACCGGTACGGGGCTTGATACCGCGGTCTATACAAAAGCGGAGACCATACGGACGCTCATCGAGGCGTCGTCGAAGATGGGGCTGAATCCGCTCTTTGAAGGCGATGTGGAAAATGTTATTTCTTCCGTTTACATCAAAGTAAAAGACGGTTATGACATTAAAAAAGTGACGGAAAATATCAATCTCCGTGTACGCCGTGTGAAGGCGGTACAGATGAAAGACATGCTTTCCGAAATAGCGGGCAGCCTTTCAGGGATTTCAAAAACGATCACCCTTCTTTTCGCGGCGGTCTGGGTGATGGTGTTCATCGTTCTGGTCGTTTCCTTCTCCGTCCTTGTGGGAGAAAGGAAAAAAGAATTTGCCCTGCTCCGCGTGATGGGAACGTCACGAAGAAAACTGGCAGGGATTTTATTGAAAGAAACTCTTATCCTGAGCGTCTCCGGCGGCGCGGCAGGCGTGCTCATGGGACTCCTTGTGGTGATTCCTTTCAGCGGGCTCATTGAAACGGGACTGAAACTGCCTTTCCTTCTTCCCGGGATCAGGGAAACGGGATGGCTGGCGTTTGCCGCGATGGCGGTCATCTGCCTGGCGGGCCCCGCGGCATCGGCATATGCTGTGCTGCGCCTATCCCGTGTCGATCCCGCGACGATTTTAAGGGAGGGTGAATAAATGCGTCTGGAAGCGGAACAGGTAACGAAACAATACCAAACGGATCCGAAAAAAGCACGGTTCGCTTATGCCCTTTCCCGAACCGATCTGGTGGTGGAGAGCGGAGAATTTGCCGTCATTACAGGAAAATCGGGAAGCGGGAAATCCACGCTCCTCCATATCCTTGCAGGGCTGCTTCAGCCGACATCGGGCTGCGTGCTGGCGGGAGGAAAAGATTTGTACCGTATGGCGGACGGCGAACTGTCAAAGTTCAGAAATGAAAATATCGCCGTCATTCCCCAGGGAGGGGGAACGATTTACAGCCTGACGGCGGAAGAAAATATCCGTCTGGCCCGGAATATCTATGGAAAGAAAGAAGAGCAAGACATCCTGCCGATCATGAGAGAATTGGGGATCGAACTGCTGAAAGACGCGTATCCCTCCGAACTTTCCGGCGGCGAGCTGCGCCGCGTGGCCATTGCCGGGGCGCTCTGCCGGGACACGGGGATCCTTCTTGCCGATGAGCCGACATCCGATCTTGATGAAGAGAATACGGATATCGTTGCAAAGCTCCTCCGCCGGGCGGCGGACAGCGGGAAAACGGTTTTTGTCGTCACCCACGAGATGGATATGCTGCCTTATGCCGATTTCCACTACATTATGAAAGAAGGCGTTCTGAGGAAGGCCGATGAGAAGATAAAAGCTATCAGCTGTGAGCTGTCAGCTGATAGCTAAATATTCTTTCACGATATGATCCTTGTATAAGACGTTAAA